>Ga0207699_10000035_pt1 | contig 129523 bp, 130 predicted proteins | sample LARL51metaG_FD_184344 | JGI IMG/M metagenome (GOLD analysis project Ga0207699, IMG submission 184344) | Corn, switchgrass and miscanthus rhizosphere microbial communities from Kellogg Biological Station, Michigan, USA - LAR L5-1 metaG... | ecosystem: Host-associated > Plants > Roots >... | reverse complement strand
ACCCCCGAGACCCCCTCGACGACCGCTGGTTGCGGCAGCGCCTGGCCGCAACCCTCGACGACGCCGGGCGCATCCCGCGCCGCCGCCTGCCCTTCCCCGGCGCGGCGTCCGATCGCGACCGCCAGGCGCGGCGCAGCGGCTTCCTCGCCGGGGCGCTGACCACCGCGCTGGTGCTCGGCATCGCCTGGGCGGGCGTCACCCTGGGCACGCAGCGCGCCTCGCGCGGCACCACCCCGCCGCAGGCCCCCGCGTCGACGCCGAGCCCGAGTGCCGGCCGCGTCGTCTCCAGCACCGACCTGCCCGATCCTGCCTACGGGCTGGTCGTCGCCGCAGGCTCCGTCTGGGTGCCCGACGATCCGGCGGGCACCCTGCTCCGCGTCGACGCCACCACCGGCCATGTGGCCGCCACCGTGCGGGTCGGCGCCAAGGGTGGCCACACCGCGGGCGTGGTGGCCACACCGGGCGCCATCTGGCTGGCCAACCAGACCCCCGACGAGCTGGTCGGCGTCGACCCCGGCAGCGACCAGGTGATGGTGCGCGTTCCCCTGGGCGCCACGCCCAGCTCGATCGCCACCGACGGCAGCTCGGTGTGGCTGGCCGGCAACCAGGGCAACGTGGTGATCCGCGTGGCTGTGGCGGGCGCGGCGTCGCGCGTCACCGCGCGCATCGCGGTCGCGCACCCCACGGACGTGGCCGCGGGCGGCGGGCGGGTGTGGGTGGTCTCCCAGCTCGACGGCATCCTCTGGCGCGTCGACCCGTCGAGCAACGCGATCACGCGCGCGCTGGCCCCGCCGCCGGCGCTCGACTACGTGGTCGGCGCGGTGGCGGCGAGCCAGGACGGCGCCTGGTTCCGCAACATCGACGAGCAGAGCGTCGAGCACTTCGAGGCGGCGAGCGGCCGCATCGTGGACCGCGCCCCGCTCGGCGGACCGCAGTCGCTGGGAATCCAGGACCCCTTCACCGTCGCCACCACCCCCACGGCCGTGTGGGCGACGGTGAGCGGCGCGCTGGTGCGTGTCGACGTTCGCACCACCACGGTGTCGACGGTGCCCCTGGTGCAGCCCACCGGCGTCGCCGTGGCCCCCGACGGCAGCGTCTGGGTGACCACCGCGCAGGGCAGGCTCATCCACGTCGCGCCGCTGGCGCGCTGACTACAATCGCGCCGCGATGCGCATCAACGACGTCGGCGGCATGGAGGGCTTCGGGCCGGTCGGCATCGAGGCGGACGAGCCGCCCTTCCACGCCGACTGGGAGGCGCACGTGCTGGCCCTCAACGTCGCCCTGCTGCGCCGCGGCGTGTACACCCTCGACGAGTTCCGCGACGCCATCGAACGCATGCCGCCCGCCGCCTACCTGGCCGCCTCGTACTACGAACGCTGGCTGAGCGCCATCAGCACGCTGCTGCGCGAGAAGGGCGTGCTCGACGTCGACGCGCTGGTGCACGCCGATGGCTGAGCACTTCGCCGCCGGACAGCGTGTGCGGGTGACACAGCTCGATCCGCCGTCGCACACGCGCGCACCGCGCTACGTGCGCGGCCAGGTCGGCACCGTCGTCGCCGTGCACGGCGCGCACCGCCTGCCTGACGACGTCGTCGCGGCCGTCGCCGAGCCGCGCGTCGAGCCTGTGTACGCAGTGCGCTTCGCGGCACGCGAGCTGTGGGGTTCCGGTCAGCACAACGTCACCGTCAACCTGTGGGAGTCGTATCTCACCGCAGCGGCGGCGGAGGCGTAGAGCGGGGGCAAATGTCCGGCGACCATCACGACCACACCGCCACCACTATCGCGCAGCGCGTGCGCGACCTCGAGAGCGCCCTGGAGTCGCGCGGCCTGGTCTCGCCGCCGGAGATCGAGGCCATCCTCGACGGGCTCGGCTCACCGGCGAAGGGAGCGCGCGTGGTCGCGCGCGCCTGGGTCGACGACGGGTTCCGCGCCCGACTCCTCGCCGACGGCAACAGCGCCATCGCCGAGCTCGGCCACTCGATGGCGCGCGGGCCGCAGCCGCAGCTGCTCGTCGCCGTGGAGAACACCGAGGCGGTGCACAACGTGGTGGTCTGCACGCTCTGCAGCTGCTATCCCATCGCGCTGCTGGGGCCGTCGCCCACGTGGTACAAGAGCGAGGCCTATCGCTCGCGCGTGGTGCGCGACCCGCGCTCGGTGCTGCGCGAGTTCGGCTTCGAACCCGAGTCCGGCGTGGAGATCCGCGTCTGGGACGCCAGCGCGGAGACGCGTTACCTGGTGCTGCCGCGGCGCCCGGCGGGGACCGAGGGGCGCACCGAGGAGGAGCTGGCGGCTCTGGTCACCCGCAACGGGATGATCGGCACCGCCGCGGTCTGAGCCCGCAGCGGCCTACCGTCGCACCAGCGCCAGGGCGTCGAGGGTGCCCTCGGCGATGGCCTGGCGCGCGGCCTCCTGCCCCAGGCGGCGGATCGACTCGAGGTCGCGGAAGCGCATCGTCGAGACGCCGCGCAATTGCGGGCGGATCACCGCGTGGGCGCGTTCGCGCGCGGCGGCGTCGGTGAGCGCGTTGCCGAGCAGGATGCTGCGCAGCACCGTCTCGGTGATGGGCGGCGCGTACTCCGCAGAAGGGCCGACGATCCAGCGCCGCAGCCAGGGCAGGCGCGAGCGCGGCGGGCGGGGTGGCGGCAGCGCGCCGGAGACGTCGATGGCGACCACCGGGCCCTCGCCGGTGGAGATCATGGGATCGACGGGCAGGTTGTTGAGCACGCCGCCGTCGATGAGCAGGCGGTCGCCGTCCTTGACCGGGGGCACGAAGGCGGGCAGCGCCTGGGTCGCGCTCACCGCCAGGGCGACCAGCCCGCGGCGGTGCACCACCTGGCGCTGCGTGGCCAGGTCGGCGGACACGCAGTAGTAGTTGACGTCGAGCCCCTCGATGCGGCGCTCGCCGTGCAGGCGGTGCTGCGCCGCGAAGCCCTTGACGCCGCGCGAGAGCGACACCAGCGGGATGGTGCGTCCCTTGAGCGGCGTGGTGCGCACGTACTCGGCGTCCATCACCGCCATGCACTCGTCGGCGGAGCGGCCCTCGGCGAAGAGCGCGCCGATCACCCCGCCCATGCTGGCACCGCCCAGCCGGTCGACCTCGTAGCCCGCGCGCTGCAACTCCTCGATGACGCCGACGTGGGCCAGCCCGCGGGCGCCGCCGCCGGAGAGCACCACGCCGAGGGCGCGACCCGACAGCCGCCGCGCCATGCGCCGCACGCCGACCGGTGAGCCGGTGCGGACGATGTGCGTGGTGCGCGGGTCGAGCGCGTCCATCCAGGCCACGAGTTCGGGCTCGACACCCTGCGGTGCGACGAAGGCGACCTCGCAGCCGCGCAGCCGCTCACTGACCGGTCCGTCAGCAGCGGCGTCACGGCGGCGCGAGGCCACGCCGACGACGGCGTCGGCCTGGCGCAGGCAGTAGTCACGCCAGTGATCGTGGAAGTCGGTGGCGGTGCAGACCAGCAGCACGCGGTCGTGCTCCGCCTCCAGCCGGTCGAGCGTCTCCAGCGGCACCGCGCCCTCGCTGCCGTCGAGCACCGCCAGCGTGCCCAGCTCGCGCAGCGCCGCGGCCAGCTCGGCGGCGACGCCGGCCAGCGGCGCGCCGGCATGGAGCGGCACCAGCCCGACGATGCGCGGCGGTGCGGCCTCGGTGTCGACGGGTGCGCGCACGCCACGCAGCCGCTCGCCGAGAACGCGCGTCAGCGCCAGCCCGACGCCCGCTTCGGAGAGCAGCACCGCCTCGAAGTCGTCGCGCCCGATGCGGGCCAGCTCGCTGTCGCGGCGCGCCCGCGCCCCCAGCGAGCGCGGCTCGCCGGTGAGCAGGGCCAGCTCGCCGATGCACTGGCCCCGGCCCAGGGTGCGCACCATGACCGGCGACGGCGTGGCGCTGCCGGCCATCACCTCGACGCTGCCGGCCACCACCACGTAGAGGCTGTCGCCGGGATCGCCCTCGTGGAAGAGCCATTCGCCCGCGTGCAGATGCTGCCGCGAGGTGCTCCGCGCCAGCCGCTCCAGCTGCGCGGCCGACAGCGCCGCGAAGAGCGGGACGGCGGCCAGGCTGGCGCTGTCGACGCCGACGGTCATCCCGCGGTGGCCTGGCGGTCGCGCTCGCGCAGGCGGCGGGCCAGGGCGGCCAGCAGCTTGCCGGTCAAGGCGGGCACGTCGCGCACGATGGCGGCGAAGGTGCGCGCGTCGATGACGCCGACGGTCATCGGCGTCAGCGCGGTCACCGTGGCGCTGCGCGGCGCCGGGTCGAGCAGGGCCAGCTCGCCGACGTGGTCGCCGGGGCCGACCTCGCCGACGCTGCGCCGGCCGCGCACCATGCGCGCGCTGCCCTCCAGCACCACGAAGAAGGCGTCGCCGTGCTCGCCTTCGCGCATCAGCACGACGCCCTCCGGGATGGCGACCACCTGCATGTGGCGCACGAGGATCTGCAGGTCGCGCTTGGAGCAGGCGACGAACAGAGGCACGCCCGCCAGTGCGTCGCGGAGGGCGGCACGGTGAGTCAAGGCGCGCCGTAGAATAACCGCCTCCTGCGCGGGCGGGTTCGAGGATCCCGGTTGAGACGTCTCGCTGAGCTGCTCGTGCGCCGGGCATGGGCGGTGATCGTGGTCACCCTGGTCGTGCTCGGCGGCGCGGCGGTGTTCGGCGCGTCCGCGGAGTCGCACCTCTCCACCGGCGGCTTCACCGACCCCACCTGGGAGTCGAGCCGCGCCCTGGCCGCCCTGCAGGCGGACTTCCACACCACCGAGCCCAACCTGGTGCTGCTGGTCAGCGCCCGCGGCGGCGCCCGGGTGACCGACTCCGCGGTGGCCTCGGCGGGCCTGGCGCTGGCCCAGCGGCTGGCGGAGGAGCCGGGCGTCGGCGGGGTGACCTCCTTCTGGGCGCGGCCGCCGCAGCCGCAGCTGGCCAGCCGGGACGGCCACCAGGCGCTCATCGCGGCTCTGGCCGGCGGTGACGAGAACACGGTTCGGGCCACGGCTGACCGGATCGCCAGGGACCTCGACGGCGCCCACGGGCCGGTCACCGTGACCGCCGGCGGCGCCGCCGTGGTGGAGGCGGAGATCGTCACCCAGTCCGCCGGCGACCTGCACCGCGCCGAGCTCATCACCGTGCCCATCACCGCGGCGCTGCTCATCCTGCTCTTCGGCAGCGCGGCGGGGGCGATGCTCCCGCTGGTGGTCGGCGGCGTGGCCATCGTGGGCACGCTCTGCCTGCTGCGGCTGCTCACCGGCGTCACCGACGTCTCCATCTTCGCCCTCAACGTCACCACCGGCATGGGACTGGGCCTCGGCGTCGACTACAGCCTGCTCATCGTCTCCCGCTACCGCGAGGAGCTGCGCGCCGGACGCACCCGCGAGCGCGCCCTGTCCCGCACCCTGCAGACCGCGGGGCGCACGGTGCTGTTCAGCGCCATCACCGTGGCCATCGCCCTGGCCTCGCTGGCCATCTTCCCCATCGCCTTCCTGCGCTCCTTCGCCTACGCGGGCACCGGCGTGGTCGCCCTGGCCGCCGTGGCCGCGGTGGTGGTGCTGCCCGCGGTGCTGCACCTGCTGGGGCCGCGCATCGAGATGGGCCGCATCCGGCGCGCCAGGGCGGGCGGCGAGGAGGGCAGCTTCTGGTACGCGCGGGCCCGCGCCGTGATGCGCCGCCCCGTGCTGGTTGCGGCCACGGTTGTCATCATCCTGGGAGTCATGGGCGCGCCCTTCCTGCACATCAGCCTGGGCGACGACGACGAGCGCATCCTGCAGCCCGACGCGCCGGCGCGGGTGGTGGGCAACGCGCTGCGCAGCGACTTCGCCAGCAACCCGACCTGGACCATGTCGGTGGTGGCGCCCAGCGCCGGCAACCCCAGCGACACCACGGTCACGGGCTACGCGCAGGCGCTGTCCTCGCTGCCCGGCGTGGCCCGCGTCGACGCCACCACCGGGCATTTCGCGGGCGGCCACGAGATCGCGCCGCCCGACGCCTACAGCGCACAGTTCGCGGCACCCGGCGGCACCTGGCTGGCGCTGACGCCCTCGATCGACCCCATCTCCGCGAGCGGCGTCGACCTGGCCCGCGCCGTGCGCGCCACGCCCGCGCCCTTCCCGGTGCTGGTCGGCGGCAGCGCGGCCTCATTGCTCGACGCGCGCGACTCCATGCTCGGCCACCTGCCCATCGCCGTCGCCGTGATCGTGGTGGCCACCGTGCTGCTGCTCTTCCTGATGGTCGGCGCGGTGCTGGTGCCGCTCAAGACGCTGGTGCTCAACGTGCTCAGCCTCTCGGCCACCTTCGGCGCCCTGGTCTTCGTCTTCCAGGACGGGCATCTCTCCGGACCGCTCGGCTTCACCCCGACGGGGACGATCAGCATCCGCACCCCGGTGCTGCTCTTCTGCTTCGCCTTCGGCCTCTCCATGGACTACGAGGTCTTCCTGATCTCGCGGATCAAGGAGGAATATGACAGGCTTGGCGACAACGACGAGGCCGTGGCCCAGGGCCTGCGGCACACCGGGCGCCTGGTCACCTCCGCGGCGCTGCTCATCGCCATCGTCTTTCTCGCCTTCCTCACCTCGGGCGTGACCACCATCAAGATCATGGGGCTGGGGCTGGCGCTGGCCGTGCTCGTCGACGCCTTCGTCATCCGCGCCACCCTGGTGCCCGCGTTGATGCGGCTGCTCGGCGACCGCAACTGGTGGGCGCCGCGCTGGCTGCGCCGCGTGCACCTGCTGGTGGGCATCTGGGAGCGCGAGCCGCTGGCCATCCTCGACGTGGGCACCCCGGTGAAGCTCTCCTCCGCACCGCCGGCGGTGCCTCACGAGGAGCCCCGGCAGGGCGGCTAGGCTTCGATCTCGGCCATGCGGCGGCGCAGCTCGGCGGCACGCTCGTGATGGCCGAGGCGCTCATGCGCCTGGGCCGCCGTGTCGAACGCGGACCGGGCCTTGTGCCGCTCCCCGACGGCCAGCTTGGCTTCGGCCGCCGCCTCTCCGGCGGACGCCGCCACCTCGTCGTCGCCCAGGGCCAGGGAGGCGTCGGCGATGCCGATCCGGGCGCCGGCCATCCAGCCCAGGTGGCCGATCTCCTCGGCCACGGCCAGGCCCGCCTCGGCGGCCTGCCGGGCCTCGGCAGGGCGTCCCGATTCCAGCAGGTGCTGGGCCAGGTTGCAGTAGCCGCAGGCCACTCCCGCCTTGAGGCCCACGCGGTCGAAGACGGCGATGGACTCGCGGTCGCAGCGCAGCGCCTCGTCGAGGTCGCCGAGGGCGGCGACGGTCTGGCCCAGGTTGACCAGCGAGGCGGCCTCCTCCTCGGCGTTGCCCACCCGCCGGGCCAGGACCAGGGCGCGCTCCAGCATCTGGCGCGAGCGCAGGATGGCCTCGCGGTCGTCCGGGTCCGCGTCCTGGTAGATGCCGCCCAGGACGAGCAGCACGGTGGCCAGCCGGGGCAGGTCCTCCTCGGCCTCGAAGCGGCGGCGGGCCTCCTCGGCATGGCCCACGGCGTCGGCGTGGTCGCCGACCAGCTCCTCGATGCGGGCGAGGTGGATGAGCACCTGCCCCTGCAGGCTGTTGTGGTCGCCGCCCGCCACCGCGGCGAGCCCGGCGCGCAGCGCGTCGATGGCCTCCCGCACCTCACCGCGCAGGCCGCGCAGCCAGCCCTCCTCGAGCGCCAGCGCGCCGGTGTCCTGCGGGCGCAGCGGCGCGTGGTCGAGGCGGGCCCGCTCCACCGTGGCCAGCCCGTGCTCGTAGCGCCCCAGCTTGCGCAGCGTCGCGGCGCGGCCGATGGCGGCCCGGATGTCGCCGGTGCTGTCCAGAACTCGGTCGTACAGCTCCAGCGCGCGCGGGTAGCCGCCGCGCACCTCCTCGAGCCGCGCCGCGCGCAACCACAGCTCAGGCTGCTGCGCCGCCGAGCCGGTGGCCGCCTCGACGACCTCGGCCGCCTGGTCGAGGCAGGTGATGGCCTGCTCGTTGGCGAAGAGCCGCTCGGCGCGCGCGGCGGCGCGGAGCAGGTAGTCATAGGCGCGCGGCGCGTCCTCGCCGAGGTGGAAGTGGCGGGCGAGCAGGTCGACGGAGCCCTCGTCGGAGCCGAAGAGCGACTCGGCGGCCTGGCCGACGCGGCGGTGCAGCTCGGCGCGGCGGCGGCGCAGCAGGCGCGCGTAGACGACCTGCTGGGTGAGCGGGTGGTGGAAGAGCAGCACCCGGTCGGTGCCCTCCACGGGGTCGAGCAGGCCCGCCGAGGTGAGCGTGGGCATGGCGGTGTCGATGTCGCCGCTGACGGCGCGGGCCAGCTCCATGTCGACCCGTCGCCCGATCACCGAGGCAACCTCCAGCGCGCCGCGCTCGCGGGCGGCCAGCGAGTCGATGCGTGCCGAGAGCACGCCCTCCACGGTGACCGGAACCTGCGCGTCGTCCCAGCGGGCCACGGTGTGCAGCTCGCCGTCACGCTGCACCAGCCCGCCGCGTTCGAGGAGCGAGCGGGCCACCTCTTCGAGGAAGAAGGGGTTGCCGCCCGTGTGCTCGTACAGGGCACCGGCCAGCGGCGGCGAGGGCGGGGCGCCGAGCACGCGCGCGGCGATCTGCCGCACCGCGTCGCCCGCCAGTGGCCGCAGGTCGAGACGCAGCGCGCTGCCGTCGAGCCCGCCGCGCATCTCGTCGATGGCGGGGCCGCCCTCGGGGCGGGCGGAGGCGAGCAGCAGCAGCGGCGCGCGCGCGCTTGTTTCTGCCATCTCCCGCAGCAACGTGAGGGTCGGGCCGTCGACCCAGTGCAGGTCGTCGACGCACAGCACCACGGGGCTCTGCGCCGCACGCGCCCGCAGGATGCCGATGACCGACTCGTGCAGCCGCCGCTGCGTCTCCTGCGGTGACATGCCGTTGGCCGAGGTGCCCTCGACGCCGAGCAGCGTGCCGATGACGGGCAGCGCCTCCTCCTGTCCCGCCGCGGCCAGCCCGCTGCGCAGCGCCGGCAGCGCCGCGTCGCCGCTCGCCTCGGTGATGTCGAAGAAGCGGCGCAGCAGGTCGGCGACCGGCCAGTAGGCGAGCTCACGACCGTAGGAGAGGCAGCGCGCCGTCAACCACTGCCAGCCCGACGCGATGGCGTGGGCGTGCAGCGAGTCGCAGAGGGTGGTCTTGCCCACGCCGGGTTCGCCGACCACGAACACGGCGCCGCCGCGCCCCTCCTCGAGTCGCTCGCTGAATTCCGTGATGCGCTGCAGCTCGTCGTCGCGACCGACCATGGCGCCGGCGGAGTCGGTGCGCACCGCAAAGGAGCGGCGCTCGCGCGGGCCGATGAGACGCCAGGCGGGCACCGGCCTGTCCTTGCCCTTGACCGCGATCTCGCCGAGGAACTCGAAGTCGAAGTCCTTGCGGGTGAGGCGGTGGGTGGTCTCGCCGACGTAGGTCTCGCCGGTGGGCGCCGACGCCTCCAGGCGCTGGGCCAGCACCACCACGTCGCCGAGCACCGCGTAGTCGAAGCGCACCTCGCTGCCGATCAGCCGCCCGATGCCGTGCCCCGAGTTGACGCCGACGTGGAGGCGCAGGTTGGCCGCCTCGGGCGGCAGGGTGGGCACCAGCTTGGCCAGCTCGCGGTGCATGTCCATGGCCACGTGCAGGGCGCGGGCGGCGTCGTCGTCGTGGGCCACGGGGGCGCCGAACAGGGCCATGAGCGCGTCGCCGGCGAACTTCTCGATGACGCCCCCGTAGCGGCCGACCACGTTGCTCAGGGTGGAGATGGCGGGATCGATGACCTCGAGGAGCTGCTCGGGGTCGAGGCGGTTGGTCAGCTCGCTGAAGCCGGAGATGTCGGCGAAGAGCGCGGTGACCAGGCGGCGCTCGTCGCGCAGCGCGGGGCCCTCGGACGGCGCGGCGTCGGCGGCGGGACGGGCGACCAGGCCGCGCAGCGCGTCGGCCACCATGCTGGTGGTGCTGTCCTCGCTCTGCGGCTCGGCGGGTGCGGCAGGCTGTGCGGCGCGGGGCGAGCCGCACTGGCCGCAGAAGCGGGTGCCGTCGGGGTTGCTCCCCGAGCACGCGAGACAGAGCCAGGGCATGTGCCCCGACAGTGTATGGGCGCGCCCGCTGGGCAGGGATCGGTCGCGCCGCCTGGCGCGTCGGGCCGGGCTCTACCGCCGAGCCGGCGTCAGCTTCAGCGTGATGCGACCCGCGTCGGTCTCGCGCTCGTAGCGCTCGCCCTCGTCACTGGCGAAGAGGGCGGCCAGGTCGGCTCCGATGCCGCCGGCGTCGGGGACCTCGACCAGCTCGACCAGCGCGCCGCCGTCGCCGCTGGTGCAGCGCACGGCGAGCGCGCCGGCTGGGATGGAGCGAACCGCGTTGGCGAGCAGGTGCTCCAGCTCGCGACCGATCTCGGTGGCGTCGGCGCGGATCCAGAGCGGCTCACCCGGGTAAATGAAGGCGACGGCCACGCCCCGGTCCTGCGCGGCCTCGCGCGCGTGCTCGACCGCCGCGGCGACGATCTCCACGGCGTCGACGGGCGATTCGACGGTGGCCGCCGGGTCCTCGCCGTCGGGCAGCTCGCCCGCGGCGTCCTCGACGACGGCGAGCAGGGTGGCGGGGCCGGAGCCCTCGCCGGGGACCACCGAGGCGGTGACCAGGGCCTCGAGCAGCGAGCCGTCGCTGCGGACCAGGGGCATCGCGAAGCGGTCCATGCCCTCGCCGGCGTAGAGCAGGTCGCGCAGGCGCTCGACGTACTCCGGCGCGGCGGCCAGGTCGGCCATGGAGCGGCCCTGCAGCTCGGCAGGCAGGTAGCCGGTCATGCGGCAGAAGGCCGGGTTGACGCGCAGGCAGCGACCCTCGGCGTCGATCTCCTGGATGCCCACCGGCGCGTGCTCGACGAGCCGATCGACACCGGCGGCGACGGGCTGGCGCGGCTGCCGCACCGCGCGCCCGGTGAGGACGAGCTCAGTCCCCTCCGACTGAGAGACTGGGGCCTCAAGCGCCCCCGGTGCTGTGCGCTTCCCCTCCACGGCCTCTCCCTCGAACATGAGTGCCCTGATGGGCAGTTACGCGTATTCTGCCATACCTGTCAATCTGGGCTGCGGCTGACAGGCTTGGTGAGGGTCGCGGCCGCGTCCGGGTCAGCTCGTGGCGGCGCGGTTGCCGCGCAGGCGCCGGACCAGGCGGGCGGGGGCGTACTCGCCGTCGTCCTGCCCCGCGGCGATCAGCGCCGAGCCCGCAGCGTAGGCGGCCAGGGCGGCGATGGCCAGCCACCAGGCGAGCTGCTTGGTGCCGCCCTTGACCAGGACGCTGCCGGACATGGACCAGACCAGCCAGGCCACGGTGAGCGCCGCGGTGGCGACGGGCACGAAGCGCAGCCAGGCGGGGCGGTGCGCCTCGGCCGAGTCGGCGACCAGCAGCGCGGCCAGGCCGGCCAGCAGGGCGACCACGATGATCTCGGCCCATTCCACCGACGTGCCCTGGTAGACGACGCCGAAGATGGTCATGGCGCCGAAGCCGTAGCCGTACTGGTCGGCGCAGCCGAGCTCGGTGCAGGTGTAGCCGTAGCCGGGGATCAGGCTGCTCGAGGCCTGTCCCCAGGTCTGGGTCAGCATGGCCAGGAACAGCACCACGCCGGCGATGGCCAGGGCGCGGTAGCCGCCGAGCAGGCGCGCGGGGCGGAGGTCGAGGTGCGAGCGGAGCAGCGGCCAGGCGCCCCAGGCAAAGCCGGCCAGGGCGAGCACCCAGAGCAGCGAGCCCAGCCGCATGTGCAGGCTGACCAGGGTGGTGGCGGCGAGCAGGACGAGCGTGGCCGCGGCGACGCTCGCTTCGTACGCGGCGCTGAGCGGCCAGCTCTGCGTGCTGAAGGCGCCGCGGCGGCGCAGGTCTGCGGCGGCGCTGGCGGCGATGCCGGCGACGGCGAGGATGGTCAGCAGCCACGAGGCGCGGGCGCCCCAGGAGGTGAGGCTGAGCAGAAGCGCGGCGACGGCGAAGCCGGCCGCGGCGATGTGGATCGAGCCGTAGGGCAGCGAGCGCCGCGCCTGGTCGAGCTGCTCGCCGACCTGCCGCGCGGTGGCAGCCACGCTCTCGGCGGTGATGGGGGCCGGCGCGGTGGCGTCGCTTGTTGCTGGCGCGAGGGCGCCGCAAGCGGCGCAGGAGGCGGCGGCGGTGTCGACGGTGGCGTTGCAGTTCGGGCAGACCATGGGGTGGCACCGTAGCAACGGCGGGCGCGCCGCGAATGCAAGCTCACGATCGTTGCGCGGGCTGTTACCCGCACGTCGCATGGCTCGATGGCGCCATGGGACGGGGGCCCGCGGCGGTGCCGTGCCTTGCCTCCGATCGTGGCAGGCGACGTGCTCGCGGCAGTAGTCTCGTAGCGCCATGCCATTCATCTTGGTCGGAACCGCGGACGGGCTGCACAGCTTCGACGCCTCGGGCTCTGCGGGAGCGCGCGCACTGGAAGGCCATGAGGTGCGCGCCCTGGCGCCGGAGTCGTGGACGCGGCTGTGGGCGATCGTCGACGGACGCTCGATCTGGCGCCGCGACGAAGGCGGTGTGTGGAGCCGCGTGGTCGCGCTGTCCGACGTCGCGGGCTGCGACGGGCTCGAAGCGCTGTGCCTCGCCGACACGCGCGCCAACGAGATGGGCGGGATGCTGGTGGGGACGTCGGGCGCGCGGCTGCTGCGCGTCGGCGCCGACCTGTCGGTGTCGCCGCTCGCCGGGTTCGACGGCGCGCCGGGCCGCGACGAGTGGTACACGCCGTGGGGCGCGCCGGCGGACACGCGCACCATCAGCGAGGACGGGAGCAGTGTCTACGTCAACGTGCACGTCGGCGGCGTGCTGCGTTCGCGCGACGACGGTGCGACGTGGCAGCCGACCATCGACCTGCACGCCGACGTGCATCGCGTCGTCACCGGGCATGGACGTGTCTACGCGGCGGGTGCGACCGGGCTCTCGGTCAGCGAGGACGGTGGTGACACCTGGCGGTTGAGCGCCGCCGGGTTGCACGCGGCGTACTGCCGGTCGGTCGCGGTGTGCGGACCCGGTGTGCTGCTCTCGGCGTCGCAGGGGCCGGGTGGACGGCGTGCGGGGCTGTACCGATCGGATCTCGACGCCACGCAGTTCGAGCGCTGTCGCGAGGGGCTGCCGGAATGGTTCGAGGGCAACCTCGACAGCCTGTGTCTCGACGCCCTGCCCGGCGGTGAGCTCGCCGCCTTCGGCACCGAGGGTGGCGAGGTGTACGCATCGCGCGACGGCGGCGCGTCGTGGAGCGGCGTGGCTTCAGGGTTGGGCTCGATCCGCTGCGTCCTCGTCCTGCCGTGACGCGGCGTCGCCGGTTGATGCCTCCGTTCTCAGTACGACTTGGGAAGCCCGAGCGAATGCTCCGCGACGTAGTTGAGCACCATCTCGCGTGAGACCGGCGCGGTGCGGGCGACGCGCGCTCCCCAGTACAGGTCGGTGAGCCCGTAGTCGAGGCTGAAGCCGTTGCCACCGTGGGTCTGGATCGCGCGGTCGACGCACTTGATGGCCGCCTCGGCCGCGGCGAACTTGGCCATGTTCGCCGCCTCGCCCGCACCGCGCTCGCCGGCGTCGTAGAGTGCGGCCGCCTTGCGGGTCATCAGCCGGGCCAGCTCCAGGTCGATCTTGGCCTCGGCGAGCGGGTGGGCGATGCCCTGGTGCGTCGCGATCGGCGCCTGCCACACCGTGCGGCTCTTGGCGTACTCGGCCGCCTTGTCGAGCGCCAGCCGCCCGATCCCGTTGGAGATCGCCGCGCCCATGATGCGCTCGGGGTTGAGGCCGTCGAAGAGCATGCGCAGGCCGCGCTCCTCGCCGCCGACCAGCCGGTCGGCGCTGATCTCGACGTCGTCGAAGAAGAGCTGCCACTGGCGGTCGGCGCCGCGGATCGCCATGGGCAGCATGGTTCGCTGCATGCCCGGGGCGTCGACGTCGACGAGCACCGGCGCGGGCAGTCCCAGGGAGCCGTCCGGCTGGCGCAGGCGCGCCACCACCAGGATGGCGTCGGCGGACTCGACGCCGGAGATGAACACCTTCTGACCGTTCAGTCGGTAGTTGCCGTCGGGCGCCGGCGTCAGCGAGGTGGCCAGGTTGTGGGAGTTGGTGCCCGCGTCCGGCTCGGTGATGGCGAAGGCGATCCTGGTGCGCCCCGTGCCGATGCCGGTGAGCCAGCGCTGCTTCTGCTGCTCCGTGCCGTGCTTGGCGAGGATGGTGCCGACGATCGCCGGGGACACCACGATGAGCAGCAGGGAGCAGCCCGCCGCGGTGATCTCCTCGCCGACCGCGGCCAGCTCCAGCATGCCGAGCCCGCCGCCGCCGTACTCCTCGGGGATGTTGACGCTGAGAAAGCCCTGGTTGGCGAGCGCGTCCCAGAGCTCGGTGGCGGGCTCGCCGGCCTCGACCTTGGTGCGCATGTAGGCGCGCCCGAACTGCGAGCAGATGGCCGCCACCGCTTCGCGGATGGTCAGCTCCTCGTCGGAGGGGATCAGCGCGTGAGCCAGGTTGGTCATGGTGCGGCGGATGGTAGCCGGTCCAGGTTGACCGCCGCGCCGTCCGTGCCGCAGGCTGCGCCTCTCCCATGACGACCCTGCCCGCCTCCGCCGACCGCGTCGCCGCCGACCTGCAGGCCTTCCACCGCGACGGCTACGTCGTCGTCGAGAACCTGCTCGCGCCGCACCAGCTCGACGCGGTGCTGGAGGGCCTGTCGCCCCACCTCGGCTCCGGCGCGCCGCTGGGCCGCAACGACTTCGAGGGCCGCAGCACCAACCGCGTCTACGCGTTGCTGGCCAAGGTGCCCGCCATGGCGGCGATCGTCGAGCACCCACACGTCCTGGCCATGCTCGACTCGCTGCTGGAGCCCGGCTGGCTGCTCTCCGCCGCACTGGCGATCAACCTGCTGCCCGGCGAGACGGCGCAGTCCTGGCACTACGACGACGGCTTCTACACCCTGCCACGCCCGCGGCCGCCGGTGTCGATCAGCACCATCTGGGCCCTGGACGACTTCACCGCCAGCAACGGCGCCACCGAGGTGATCCCCGGCTCGCATCTCTGGGCCTCCGACCTGCCGCAGGGCGAGGACGAGCGGCGCATCAGCGTGACCATGCCGGCGGGCTCGGCGGTGATCTTCAGCGGCACGCTCTGGCATCGCGGCGGCGCCAACGGCAGCTCGGCGCGACGGCTATGCGTCAGCCCGCAGTACTGCCAGCCCTGGGCGCGGCAGCAGGAGAACATGATGCTGGCCGTCGGTCGCCACGCCCTCGACTACTCGCCGCGCATCCGCGCCATGCTCGGCTACAGCATCCATCCGCCGTTCATGGGGATGGTCGACGGCATGCACCCGTCGCGACTCATCGACTCCGGCTACGACCCCGCGTCGACGGACGCGCGCCGCACCGCGGACGAGTTCTGGGACGGCGGCCGGGCCAACTGGCGGCGCTGAAGCCCAGCCTGCGGCGGGGTGTCATGGAGAATAAACCGGCGATTCGCCGTTATAATATCCCAATGCTCCCCTTGGACCAGGCTCTCCAGGCGCTCGCCGACACGCTCGAGGCGCGCCACGTCAGATACGAGCTTGTCGCAGTGGGTGGCAGCGGCCTGCTCCTTCTCGGCCTGCTCAGCCGGGCCACCCGCGACCTCGACATCGTGGCCGTGGTCGACGGCGGGAAGTACGTCAAAGCTGATCCGTTTCCCCCGACCCTCCGCGACGCCGCTCGAGATGTCGGAGAGGTGTTGGGCATCGGCGCTGAATGGCGCAACGCCGAGCCCGCGGCACTGCTCGACTTCGGGCTCCCCGAGGGTTTCGCGCAGCGGACCGAGATCCGAGATTACGGGGCGCTCGTCCTCCACCTGGCCAGCCGGCCCGATCAGATCTGCCTCAAGCTGTACGCTGCGGTCGACCAGGGTCCGACCAGCAAGCACGTCGAGGACCTGCGGGCACTCGCTCCGACTGCAGATGAGTTGCGCGTCGCCGCAACGTGGGCACGAACCCACGATCCGTCACCTGCTTTTCGCGACGAGCTGCGCGGCGCGCTGCGGATGTTCGGTGTGGACGATGTCGAGCTATAGAGACCAGGTTCGCGATCTCGTCCTGGGAACGCTCTGGAGCATGTGGGCAGAGTTGGGCGTCAGTGGGTGGGACCGGCACCACCAGGATTCGGCCCTCGACTTGGAAGCGCTCATCCTGACCACAGCACGCCTTGGGCACCGTGACGCCCGGCTCCGCGACGAGGCACTGGACTGGTGCGTCGCTCATGGTCGGATCGCATCCGTGGTGCGGATCAAGCACCTGATGGCATCAGCCGATCAGCCGGCTCGCGTGTCATTCGGGTGGTTCGCGGCAACGGTGAACGCCCACACCCATCTCCGCTGGCCGGGCGCCACGTCGCCTCAGTCATTCACAGCGACAGGCCGGTCTTCGGCGCCGGCGGTGAGCCGCCCGGCACTCCTCCAGCTGCGCCTGCGCGCGCTCTGGGGCGTCTCGGCGCGAGCCGAAGTGCTCCGGGTCATGCTCATCGAGGGCGACCGCTTCATGGGCGTGAGCGAGGTTGCTGCTGCCGCGGCATACGGAAAGGACGCGGTGGCGGACGCGCTCGAAAACCTGCATCGAGGCGGGCTGCTGAAAGCGGCCGGGATGCGCAACCAGCGCTTGTTTCGTCTGAGCCGCGGCGAACAGGTCGCCGCCCTGTTGGAGCCTCTTCCCGATCCGAAGCGCAGCAGGCCTTGGCAGTACGTCCTTCCCATCATGGCCGGCTTCATCGAAGCAACCGACGTCGCGGAGACACCGGCGATGGCCAGGGCCGCGGAGATCCAGCGGCGGTGGCGGGAATGGCAGCCGGCATTGGCGCGGCTTGGTGTCACCACCGGCCACCTCGGTACCGGCGCCGACTTCCTGCGGGATTACGAGGACATCACGCTGCGAGCGTTGCAACTGTGGGGCGGTGCATCACCGGAACACCAGCCATTTCAAGACGAGTGACGCTCGCCTACTCCGAATCTCCCGCAGGTCGAACGCTGGTGTGCCTGTGGCGGGGCCGCTCTTGATACTGACCTGACTGCGGACTGCCCAGCCAGTCGCGAAAACAGGTGCCTATCGGGGCGTCTTAGGCCGCGTCACACGCTTGACAGCAGGTGGGAGCTTGATCTTGCCTTCCGCATACGCTTCGAGAAGTGCCCGAGAGAGCGCGCTGATGGTAGCCATCCCCTGCGCCTGAGCGCGTCGGAGCGCGCGGCTGTACGTGGTCGGCGGAACACGGTATTGGACACGCGGCGACTCTCCCGCGCCTGCCAGGGACGGTCGGCCGATCCAACGGCGCCGCAGAGTGGCGCGATCATAGCCCGCCTCGGCTTCGGCGCCCAGCGCTTCGATCATGTCGGCGGTTACAGGCTTTCCGGATTTCGTCTTCATCGTGAGCGGTCCTGCATCGCTTGTCGGTAGAGCGGACGATAGGCGCGGCGCATCTTCATCGCATGGATGATCAGCAGGCCGCCGCCGGCCAGCTCGATGCCCATCACTTCGAGCGCGACACCATGGCGGTCGTCTCCCAGGAACAGCAGCCGCTCGACCTCCCACTGAGGATCAACAGGTGACGCGACGGGAAACGCCTGGGTCGCATGCTCCACCACGTACCGGGAACGGTCATGGCTGATTCCGGGTGTCTCGGGTGGAAGTCTAGGTACCACAGCGAAGGGTAAGTATGCCGTCACTGTATAAGTGATGGTACAATACGGACATGGCACCCGCCAACCGCAAGCAGCCCATCCGGTCGAAGTCGTCCGACTCGCGCTACTCGCTCATGGAGTTCATGGCCGAGTTCCCCGACGACGACGCGTGCCTCGACTACCTGTGGCGGACACGCTACTCCCCGGACGGTGAGCACGCCGAGTGCCCGAAGTGCAAGGCGACGCGGGTGTTCAAGCACTACGTCACCGCCCAGCGCCGCCAGTCGTGGACCTGCACCGGCTGCGGGCATCATGTCCAGCCTACCGCGGGAACGATCTTCCACAAGTCGTCCACGTCGCTGCACCTATGGTTCTATGCGCTCTACCTCATCACGAGCACCCGATGCGGCATCTCCGCGAAGCAGCTCGAACGCGAACTCGGCGTGACCTACAAGACCGCCTGGCGGATGTTCAATCTCATCCGCAATCAACTCATGGCTGGCGACGTGACTACGCCGCTGACGGGCAAGGTGGAGGTTGACGAGACGTACCTCGCCAAGTCGAAGCGGCTCGGCACGCACGGCCGCTCGGGCCGTAGTGAGGGTGAGCGCACCGTCCTCGGCATGGTCGAACGAGGCGGACGCGTGGTTGCCCGACACGTTCCCGACGCCAAGGCGGACACCCTGATGCCGCACATCAAGCGGCACGTCCTGCCCGCCACGCTTGTTTTCACCGACGAGTACAAGTCCTACGGTCGGCTGACCAAGGCTGGCTACCACCACCACCGGATCAACCACTCCGCGAAGGTGTACGTCGAGGGTGACGTGCACACGCAGTACATGGACGGCTTCTGGTCGCTGTTCAAGCGCGGCATGAGCGGGGTCTACCACTCCGTCTCCGCGAAGTGGCTCCAGTCGTACCTTGACGAGTACGCGTTCCGCTACAACCACCGAGAATGGGCGCGCAGGCGAAAGGGCGTGCGCCGTGTGTCGGTTGGCGAGGCGATGTTCCGCGTGCTGCTCGTTCGGGCGGCGCAGCCGCTCGGCTGACACCACGATAGGGCAGGGGCGCTATGTTCTAGCTGCTCTTGGAGCGCGTCGTAGGGCCGGTGACCGCAGCCTAGAGGCTGACCTTCTCCGAGAGCGCCTGCCGGACCGCACGGAGCGCCGCCACGCTCCAAACGACGAAGGCCACGGTGAGTACGAAGTCGAAGCCGCGCAGGATGCCGTCTCTGCTGACCAGAGTGATGCTGAGCAGTCCCATGGCCGACAGCACCGCACCGGCGATGCGGTTGCGCGCGAGCGGGCGGCGCAGCAACAGATAGACGGCTAGGAACGTCAGTGCGATGGATAGTGTCGCCATGGTTGCTCCTCCCTTGCAAGGTGTCGGCGGGTGCGCCTCGGGTTGGTTCTCGGCCCCGAGGCGCACCCGGGTCAGGTTCAGAAGCCGGAGTAGAAGGACACCCCGCCACTCGGGGTCACGTATGTCCGTAGGTAGACGGTCTGGTTGTCGACGCAGCAGTGCGCCGTCGCGATCATGGACTGGTTGCCCCAGTCAGTGGATGCGCCGCGTCCCGAGTCCCAGAACGCGCCCTTGCTCGCGGTGCCGCAGTTGTAGTCGTTCGGGTTGCTGCACGAAAGGCCGACCCAGACGTTCCCCGAGCTGCTCCCGTTGTACCAGTCCTCCGACTGCATCTGGTCCGTGTACTCCTCGTAACAGCCATAGCTGTAGCCCGTGCCGTAGCAATGATTCTGTGTGAAGCCGATTGTGATCCGGTAATACTTGGCGTTGCTCGGAGCGCAGGTATTCACCGGCTGGTTGCACGGCGGCAGCGACACGTCCGGTATGACGGTCGCAGTGACCACTGCCGCGCACGCTCCCTCGGCGACGCCGACCGGGCAGGGCACCGCATCGGTCAGCACCATCGTCTGGCTGTCCGTGACCGCACCGATGGAGAAGTTCACCGTGTCGTCAGCATGGACTGTCGGCACGGACGCGAACGCAGCACATAGAGCTGCTGTGGCCGCCGCGTACAACCGGCGACGCCGACCAATGGACGTGACTAGGTGCGCCTTGAAGGTCATAAGGTCGAGCCCTCCCGGGAGCGCCCGGCGGGGAGCGCCACCCCTCCTGTCATCCGCATTCGCAGCCCGCCGCTGCCAGCTTCCTACTCGGGTAGACGGCTGACCGAGCGGTCAGATTGCACCGTTCCCGAGATTGGCACACTATAGCTTGTGCGGCGCAGGCTCGTGTCAACGTGCCGGGCCATGCCGCCGCCTCGGGGGATCGAGATTCGCTTCGGCCAGGTGCTCCGCGAGGCGAGGGTCGCAGCCGGGCTTTCGCAGCCCGAGCTGGCCGAGCGCGCCCGGCTCCATCGCAACTACGTGGGCGAGGTCGAGCGCGGGGTCAAGTGCCCGTCCCTCTGCGCCGTCGAGGCGATGGCGCAGGCGCTCGGCGTTCCCGCCTCCAAGCTGGTCGCGGAGGCTGAGCGGGGCCGCTGAGCTATTGGGCTGGCTCCGGCCGCTCGGGCGGCCTCTCAGGCGCCGCTGGCGCCTTGACCATCCGCTCCAGATCGCGGTAGAACTCGCCCCTCTTGGGCACGGGGATCTCGTGCCCCTTCGGGGTCCGCTGGGTGGGAGGAGGCTTGCGCACCATGCTGGCGAGGATAGCGCGGTCGATGGCTCAGGGGAGTCGTGTGCCGCCCGCGGTCGTGAAAGGGGATGGCAGAACGTGACGGGCGTTGGCCCGCCCCCAACCGGCCTCACGCCACGCGGCCGGATTCAGTGGGCGAAGCAACACCTGAACCACCTCCAAGAGCGGTACAGCCGGTACGTCGAAGACTCGCACCCATATGTAGCCGTTCATGAGCGCGATCCGAAGACAGGCGACCACATCTGGCGGCTTCACATCGACCCACCACTGCCCCCGTTCCTGAGCCTGATGATCGGGGACTGGACCAATAGCATCCGGGCTGCCATGGATAACCTGATCTGGCTCTACCGCGACAAGTCGGTGACCGACGAGCGGCGACTGCGGCACATCCGGTTCCCCGTGACCGCTGACGAGCACAACTGGCTGTCCTGGCGAGGCCTGATGTACGGAGGACTCCTGCCCGATCCCCTGCTCGACCAACTGCACCAATTTCAACCGCACGTCAGCGGTATACGCGCGCTCGCCATGCTCGAACGGCTCTGGAACGACGACAAGCACCGGGCGCCCACCGTCGCCCTCACCCGGCCCGCCGCCGCTGAACTCCGGCTTCCGCCGCCCTACGGGCTGGACGATGTGAGTTGGACGTACGGATCGCTGCATGAGGGCGACGTAGTGGTACGAGTCGCAAACAAGCCGGGGCCGGAGCCAGATTTCAAGGGCGAATTCCGATTCCTCCCATGTTTCGAGAAAGATGGTCCCGGTCAAGGGCAGCCCCTGTTCATGGCGCTCCGGTCGCTCCACAACTATGTTGTGCACGAGGTATTCCCCAAGGTCGAGGCAATCCCCAAACCGTAGGTCAGCGGGATAGACGGGCCGGGTCGTCACGACGACGCCCCGAGCGCCAGCCTTCCAAGCTGGCCCCCAGCATAGCCGCACTTATACAGTGACGGCATACTTACCCAGCGAAGTGTAGGGCCTACTCCCAACCTCCCGCAAGTCGAACTCAGTGGTACCGGTCGCCTGCCCCATCATCGAGCTCCCATAAGGCCACGCCCCACACAGCGAGACCCGGCGCCTGTCGCGGCGACCGGCTCCCGACCCTCCCTTGCCGGTGTGGATCAAAGGGATCGGGGCAGACGTAGCCGGAGCCTTGACCCAGGACAGAACCTATGGGAACATTCGTTCCCCTAGCTCCATCGGGAAGGCATTACACAGGGGGCGGTCCATGGCCGACGACGAACCGGCTACGCCAAAGGGCGAACACTCTGAGGCTCCCTCGAAGGCCAGCACGACACCGTCACGACGGCCAACCAAGACTAGGCGACCCAGGAAGAGGGCGGCCCCGCGAAGGACGCCGGGAGGTCGAAAGAAGACCCCCTCCAAGAGTGCGCCTCGCGCCAAGGCATCTGTCGGTGCGCAAGCCAAGTTCCCGCGGCACTCTGTCGAGAAAGCTCTCCGGATCCCGAAAGCGATCTACGATCAGAATGCTGGCAAGCCCACATCTCTGAGCGACGCTGCCAAGTTCACGACCGGAGGGTCGGCGAACGGCCCCTTCAGGGTCGAGGTGGCGTCTGCAAAGAAGTACGGATTCCTGACAAGCGAGGACGGGAAGCTTGCCCCGGAACTCCGAGCAAGAAAAGCGATCGCTCCCCAGTCCGAATCGGACCGCTTGGTCGCTCTCCGTGAAGCGGTGCTCAATGCTCCTGATTTGTCCGATGTTTACAATCACTATCGCGGCGAGAATCTGCCCGATGATCAGTTCTTCAAGAACGCACTGGTAGATCGCTTCCATATTCCAGCGGACAAGGTCGTGGAGTTCCTGCAAGTCTTCTACGAGTCCATGCGTTCAGCTCAGCTGTTAGACGAAGCCGGTGAACGGCCGAAGCTCATCGATGTGGGCCGCGAGGACGGCCATCGAAGCAGCGGCTCGCTGACGAAGGTTGCCGTCGCAAAGGGAACGACTTGCTTTGTCATGCAACCGTTCGGTGGGCACTTGGGCACGTACTATGAGTCGATCTTCAGACCGGCCATTGAGCAAGCAGGTCTGGAGCCCGTTCGCGCTGATGACGACATTTTCGCCACAGGCAAGATCATGGATCAGGTATGGCGTGGAATTCGGCAAGCAAAGGTGCTGGTGGCCGAGTTGACCTCTAAGAACCCTAACGTCTTCTATGAACTTGGTTTGGCTCACGCTCTGGAGAAGCCCGTTGTGCTTGTCTCCTCTAACCAAGAGGACGTACCATTTGACCTGCGCCACATTCGCGCTATCTTCTACGATCAGACCGACCCCTTCTGGGGTCAGAAGCTGATCAACAAGATCGCCGACAATATCCGCTCAGCGCTCACGAATCCTGAGGAGGCGATCTTCAGGGTCGATGAAGCCTGAGGGCGGTGTGTTGCCTTTCCGCTTGCGGTTGTCGCTTTGATCCGGTCGATCGGAGTTCGCGCGATTGCGCCGCCGATGGCCCGGAGACGCCCCGTGACGTCAGCTCGAAGCCGTCCGGCTTTGACCTAGTTGCGACCCCGCAAAGACCAATTGGGGCCAGGTTTCACGCCAATGTTTGTCGGTCGCCCGCTGACGAAAGCGATCAGGATAGTGGGTCGCCGCATACGTTGTGGGCTGCACGACTCCCCGGAACAGGTCTCGAAGTCCCACCGGAGCCACCACGTCGACTGTCTCGTCGCGCATACGTACGGCGACTGCAGAGGCCGTCTCGGGAAAGCCCGCAAGTGCGTCGGGCAAGTCCCTCCGATGGGCACCATCGGGGCTGTTGACCAACGCTTGGTTCTTGACTGACCAAGGAATGTTCGGCTTCATCTGCCTCAGGCGGTGCTCGATATCCGCTTCTAGGGAGGCACCGCCCGGACCGTCGTCGTAGAACACGACATCCACGTCATCCACGGGTGTTGGGAGGGAGTACTGGTGGAGGGCATCCCACACGAGATTTCGCACAAAGCCCCCAGTGACAAAGCAATCGGGCGCGTAGTCGCGTAGTGCCCTCAGGACGCCCAGACGCCACCCGTCTGACAGTAGGAGTGCGACCAAGGTCTCACGGTCGTTCGCGATGCTGTCGATCGACGATGTCGCCGCGGAAACCCCGCGATCTGCACGCTGTTTGGCTTCTTGCTTCTTCCTGTATGCCTCTTTCGCAGCAAGATACTCCGCGTCGGTGCTCGGGGGCAGGATCTCCGTGATCAACGTGTAGCGGCCGCGGACGTGGTCGAGGGTAGGCTGAGCGTCGCCAGGGATCCGCAACTGCAGCATGTCGTCGAGTTCAGTGAGGAAACCCGTCAAGACTACGATCGAGCGCTGGTGTGCACCTGCTCTCTCGCCGAAGCGGTAGATGGCCTCAACGATAACGGCTATCACTAGACCTAAGAGGAGGATGTCGAAAATCGGATCGACCACACCCGGCGGCGCGTGAAACACGGACCTAAGTCGAGCAGTTCCCATGAAGCCGATGAATGTCAGAGCTACAGATATCGTCACCAGAGATACGCGTGTGATGTTGTCTCTACGCTGGTATCTGCTGAGCTTCAGAGAGTGGATCTGCCGCAAGACTTCCGCCCGGCGACGATAGCGGCGCAGGCCTTCCTCCAGTCCGTGATGGTCTAGAGGGTGATTTCTCTCTCGTGGCTCGGAGTCAGTGGCGGCCGATGTCGCGTCCATGGATATTCGTACAAGTATCGCCGACGCCTCGGGACTCTTGGCCAGCAGATCGCCATGCGAACCCGCCTAGCGCTCCTTAAGGAGAGCGGCGCCGCGCCCACTTCGTACGGATATTCGCCTCGCCCAACCTCCCGCAAGTCGTACTCGGGCGTGCCCATCGCGGGACATCCGCTCCGTCTACCTCTCCGTTGTAGGGCTTAGCTTGGCTGTCCGGCGCGGTGGAACCTCCGGGGCCGAGACGGGAATCGACGCTCCAGCTCGGTCGTGTCCACTGCATTCGTGAGCCGAACAAATGTTGCCTATTCGCGCGCTGCCATCGGAGTTATGCTGGCCAGTCTCTAGTGGATTTGACTTAGTAGCAGCGAGCTAGTATCTGGCACTATGGACAAAGTCACCCTACCCCAGCCGCCCGAGGAGCGGGATGACGGCGCACGATTCAGGGCGGTGGGGCGGCTGCTGTTCGGACGAGCCTTGCGGCTGTTTGTCGCGCACTGGGTCCTCAGCTGCCGTGGCGAGCCCTTCTACCAGATGGAGCTGGTGCAGGCGTGTGGTCGCCATGGCACCAACGCACTGGCACCACTCAGCCAACTGATGGAACTGGGCATGGTCGAAGAGATGCCCGATTACATACCGGGCAGACGACGTAAGTACTACCGACAGCTTGATCACCAGCTTTGGGCTGCGGTTGAAGTGGCCGTGACAGCTGCAGGTGAGGATCCCTACGCCGTGCCTAGGCTCTCGTTAGCGGAAAAGCCCGAGCTCGCGGGTGGTGTCTCGGCCTCTGCAGCGAGCAGGCAGCGCGGGTCGGCCTCGCAGCCCGACCTCTTCTCGTTTGCCGCAAGGGAGGAATGACCAGGGCGCGCACCTGAGTTCAGCAGTGGGTCGGCAGGCCTGCATATCAGTTACATCGTCTTCCCCGCAGGTTACGGCGCTAGAGCTGCCTCGTTGGGGCTTACCTGGCAGGAAGGAAGACGTATGACGATCGCGCAAGGCCAGTCAGACGATTCGCTACAGCACCTACTCGCGGAAGCCGGGACCGCGGACGCGGTACGGAGCGCCAAGTCAAGCCCGGTCTGGTGGTGGAGGGTTGCTTCCGCCGCACGTGCAGGCCCCTGATGAACAGCTCGCTCTGGATCGCCGCGTTGAGCGGTATCTTTTCGATTACCGCTGCAATTATCAGCTCGCTTCTCAATCGCTCACACGAGCGCAATATGGCCGAACGCCCACGTTTGGTCGCCGCGAAGGTTCGCATCTTGGACGCGCTCCGGGACGTAGAGCTCTTCCTTGGCTCAGGGAGTCCGCGGCTTTCGCATTCGGATGCCGACACCCGCCTTCTGCAGTCGCTGTCTACCCGACTATCGGACGCGCTGAGTGCCCATCGAGGCGACCTGCTCTTGAACCGCCGAGGCCAGCGCCTGGTCGACGACCTCAATGAACTGCTGCAGCGACTTGCGTTCACCGGAGACCTTCAAAGCCGGCTCGCGATCGCCGCGTCCGCTGACCAGGAGCCGGCGGCCGACGCGTCGTTGCTTGAGCTAAGAGCACAATCGCTGGCAGCTGCAGATGGCTCCCACCAACTGGCGCTTCGCTTACAGAAGGCGATCCGAGGATTCGCCTAGCCTGCGGTCATGGACAAGTTGCCCGATCGCTCCTCGCGCCATGGAAGAGCACTCCCCTTGGGGCGAACGCCGCCGGGCAGCCAGTTGATCAGGCCTTACCGCGCGGTCAGCTACGAACCCGCTATAGCATCCCTGGCACATGGCCCAGGGCCATCGGTGGAGATTTCGCTACACCGCCACAACGCGGTTGTTTCGAGCACCAGGTCGACGGAGCGCTCATGCATAGAACCCCGCAGCTATGGGCATCAGGCGCCGCCGCCAAGGCGCCTACGCCGCCACCCGTGTTCAAAGATGGCCCGAGGTGACACCGATGACCGCCGACAACACCGCCAATGTAGACGCTGACGGAACGCAGGAGGATGCCCTCTCGGCGCTTAGTAAGGATCTGCTTAGGGACCCTTTCGGAGCGATTACCGCTCTCGTCGAAAAGGGCACTGCAACGGCGCTTCTCGTGATCGGGTTGGCCCTCAGTTGGCTAATTGGAACTCGCGTAGTCGATTCCAGCCTCCAGGGGGCGGACTTCGGCTTGGCGCTTGGTGGAGCAGTCCTCCTTGCCTTGGGAGGAGCCGTCTATAACGCCTACACATACAAACGTCACATGGACGTGTACGCGGCCCAAACGGCTTCCACACGAGCAGAGATCGCTGCGGCTGCCGAACGCCGCGACGCACGAATCGCGGCGCGCGAGCTCGTGGACAACGAGCAGATGAGTCGGTACTGGGCGTACCTGACTAAGGAGATCCCACCACCGACCGCACGGTGATGCAAGATTGCCCACTGCCCCAGAGGTCCTCGCGTCGCCGAGGGTGGCACTGACGGTATTGGCGTTGAGCAGGGGCGATCGACATCCTGCGACGCATCATCGTACAAACGTTCGATCTACTCCCAACCTCCCGCAAGTCGAACCCTGATGAGGTGGCTGTACCGGGAGGAGCAATCGCGCTGGAAGTGATCGCTCGGAAGAAGAGGTAAGAGCCACCACCCCGCCGCGGCGGGCCCTTTGCATCTCGCCTTTTGGCACCGTATTACCGGAAAAGGTCCGGTGACCCATGCGCCCGTCAGGAGACATGGGAGCCTCTAATCCGAAGCAAAGCCAGCCGTCCCACGTCGTCGCTTGGTCCGTGCGCGCCGGGCACTCAGGCGCCGGAACGGCTCGATGGTCGGGTCAGGTTCTGCAGCACGGCATCGGCGAGGGTCGCGTACTCCACCGCTCGCCGGGGATCGAGATCATCGGAAATGCGCCCGTGGGCAGCCATGTTTCTCAGCAGGGCCAAGCTGGCGATAGCGTCGGCCGTGTTCGGGTCGATCAGCCCACGCTCCCGAGCCAGTCGTGCCATGCCAACTGCTCCCTGACTCCTGCCGGTTGGGACGCCCGACCGCTCCAGTAGTGCGTTCAATGCCCGCTCAACGCGACTGAAACTCTCAAGCACCGCTGCGGAGGGTGACAAGTCCGCCAACCGTTCAACCTCCTCGACCAGCGCCGGGGTGGGTCGAGGCTCCTCTGGCGTTGCTGGCGGCGCGGGTAGCTCATCCTCGACCTTCTTCGCCTCCCTGTCCCAGTATTCGATCTCGACTCCCCCGGGCCCCGCTTTCCATCGTTTGATCGGCCCAGAGAGGAGTTGCGCTATGGGGTCCCGCAGGACGACGACGATGACGACGACGGCGCCGGGCCAGGCCAAGGCGTCGACGAGCCGACTGGCAAGTTCCATCCCGTCCACGGGCGGACAGTATCAGGCCACGGTGTCAACGCTCAGCGGTGGCCAAGTCGACGGCGCGCTCACGGTCGATGCGGTCCCGAACTACCTGATACGCCTCCGGGTCCATGAACTGAAGCCACTCCGCGAAGCGAGGATCGTCCAGCGACACGATCTCCATGTTGGCGTGTACCCAGCCGATGACCGACAGGTAGCGCACCGGACGTCTTGGGTGGCGACCCGTCCGAACTCGCGAGGGCCTCTTTGCACGCGGCATAACTCGTCTCCTTGCGCCAGCGTGCGTTCCACTACGTCTTCGACGCACCCGGCACTAACCATGTACCCGCCGACCCCCATATCCGCGTACAACACAGGAAAGTAGTGGCCGTGCCAGGGTGCGTTTGAGGCATTTCCAACGGCGCCGACTCACTTCGTTGCCAGCGTCGTCCTAGCAAGTTCGGATGGGGGGGTGAGGCCGTTCCGGCCGAGTCGTCAACGGAGGTCGCCCTCACCGGCGACCGAGGAGCTTCCCGGCTACCTCAGCAGTTACAGCCCTGGCAACTCGAGGTCGAACGTCGGACTGAACCTGCGAGCTTCCACCATCGCGGCTTCGTGGGCCGCCTCCCGAGTCGGTGGGACACCCTCGGACTTCTGGCCAAGTCCCTTGAGGCGGGTCGCAGCATAGATGCTGCGGTACACCGCCATCGCGAGGCCCTCTCCGCGCTTCGGCACAAGCGAGAGTTCCCGCTTAACCAGCTCTTGGCGCCAATATCGTCCGAACATCCGTTCTGGTATGCCGCCGCGTTCCCCACGCAGGCAAGCTCTGATCCGATCCCGCCGGAGCACAATGTTGCCGTGGTCGCCGCCATCATTCGCTACCTTCGGCTGTCCGGCTGGACGCCGCAATCCGTGGATCGGGTCGCTCCCGAGTTGCCACGCTGGGCTCTGCGGCTGAGGGCCAGGGGAATTACGACCATCCCATCCTTGCCCGTTGGTGGGGGGCTGCAGTCCGCGCTTGAGGCGCAGGCGCACAACGAATTGAACTTGCTCATGCTCCAGACGTCGAAGCGGCTGGGGCGGGATACGGCGTCGACGGACCTGGCGCACCACCTACGGAATCGCACCGGCATCCGGCCGTACAAGAGCTGACGCCCCGAGAGCGGTCTGTTCCCGCGGAATCGGCCCGGGTAGAGGACCAACCCTGGGCGTCCACCGAAACTCTGGTTACCCTACAACCGAGCGGTATTTCCTTCGCAAATATGAGGACTGCAGACTATACGCACCACCTGGTGCGATGTCTATGGCCGCCCTACGTGCGCGGCGCGACTGGGACCGCCGGGCGGACGCGAGCCGCTACTTCCGCATAGACGTCGACGCCCAGAGCTGCCGCTACTTCGAGGCTGATCGCCACCGCGTACGGAATCCGCCTACCGCCAAGGCCGCCCGCTTGTTCCATACACCTGACGGTGAGGCGCAAGTCATCGGAGGGTCCTATTGGCACCGCACCCGTAACTTCGAATATCTGGTGCTGCACTGTTCCACGCTGAGCCTTCTGGGAGCTGACTTGCGCCGAATTGACAACCGGTTGCAGAGGACCACTTGGCCGCCCAAAGGTGAACTTGGCGCGGCGGTATTGCCGATGACGCCAATTGACAGGCGAGAGCCACGCCAGCGTGGCGGTGACCCGCACGGCGCCCACCTTGCCGCTTAGCCCGGGAGGGAGCGGCAAGAGAATGTCTTCCTCCTCGCGCGCACCGAGATCGCCGACGGCAAGGAGGGTCACAGCATTACTCGGGCAACCCAGCGCATGGTTCCGTGCGGTCCATCCATAGCCGAAATAGCGATCAAGGGAAACGTCAACCATGGTGCCTGCCAGCAGCTTCTGATCTGGCCACTCCGAGCCGTGTACCACGAGTGCTTTCAGCGCGGCGGCTGTGTGCCGGTCCTCGAATCCGGCGACGGAAGCGCGAAGGTACTCCAGTACGTCCAGCAACTGCGCCGCTCGTCGACTCGTTAGCGCGGCCGCCCCGCTGGTCCCTCTCACATGGACTTCGCCGCTCGTGGGGTCGCTGTCCTTGGGGCAAGCAGCGCGCAACCCCGGCGGAAGCGACGCGCTACTTGGACGAAGACGTGTGGCGTCTGATGACGTTAGGTCAAGGTTGTAGAGTTGCCGCCCCCCATGCGCATGGACGTCGGGCTTCACGCTTCGGCGGAAACCCCTGCCCATCGGACTGATGGGACTGGGGATGGCTGCACCGCCGAGCGGGTCCACGAGTGGGCCGGCTGAGTAGGCGCCAGCCGCATCCGCGTGGAGTGCGCCAACTGTCAGTGCGTTGATGGACTCGGCCGGAGTCAGGAGCCGCCGAGTGAGCGCATCACGAGCGAGCGCTTCGAGCGTGAGACGTCGCCGCTCGTCGGGACCCGCTGCCTCGAATGTCGCGCGCGGAGTCTCAAGCTGCAAATCGAGATGATTTCCAGCCGATATCACTACCAAGAGACCATATTGCTCCGACAACCAGTCAAGGGCGCGGGCCCATGCACTTGGGATGGCGACGAAGGGCGAATGGCGGTCGCACACCGATAGGTTGACGATCCGGATGCTTGGGGCCTGGCCTGGGGCACTCCGGTCGCCGTGTAATTCTCGGATCGCGCGGACCATCAGGTCCGGTAGAAGGGTCCCGTCTGGAACCGCCTCCTCGATCGGCAGGGTGCGCCGATCTGGCCGGAGGATAGGGCGCGCAAGTATCGGTCTACTCAGAGGAAGGTCCTCTGTTCCGAAATCACCCCAGACCACCAATGAGGCCATCTCCGTCCCGTGACGGCGAAGCCGTGCCTCGTAAGTGCCGTCGTCTAAGCCGTCGGGATCGAGGATGTTCAGCCGGCCAGCCAGGCGTACGTGGTTCGCCAAAGGCAACCCATCGAAGAGAACAACGGTCGGGTCTCCTGAAGGGAGTGGCGCCTCTGGAACGGCGGCGGGTCCATCTTGGACCCCCTCGGGAGGGAGAACCGATTGACCTCCGGGTCTCACGAAGAAGACGTCCCGGCTTCTCAGTAGTTGGATCGAACTGGGACCTTGCTCGACCAACGGCTGCAAGGCGGCCATTGGCATGACTGCGGCAAGGGCGTGATACCCGAACGTCTCGTGCTCGGCACGCTGTGTGACCCGGCCGCCGCCGCTCGCAACTGCTGCGCGGACGGCGTCCTCTGCTCTTTGGCGACGTTCTGGCGAGCCGAAGTACCACAGCTCCACTTCGATGGGTACTTCTTCGGCCCCAAGATCGAGGCGTTCCGCGATGGCCTCTGCCAGCCCAGTGGTGCTGATCCGGTCCTGTGGTCCCCACTCTCTCACATCGCTGAGGTGACCGAAGAGCGAGGCCAGCCCGCTAGCCATCCCTCCCAATCCCCAAGGCAGCGGCTGCCCCTTCGTCCACATCTCCCATAGCCGCAGTAGTTCCCGCATCGCCGTGAGGCTCGTGAGGGCGACATGTAGGAACCCGGGTACGGGAGCCGGACTCTTGGTGTCCTTCTCGAAATCGTCGTCAGGCTCAAACTCATCCTCTACCTCCAGCAGGAGCTGGATGCCAGCCTTCTTGGCCGCGGAGAGGACGTCTGCTACTGCCCCTCGCGTCTCGAAGACGACCACGAGTTCCGGATCAGCCGCGGGGATGCTTGTCTGGAGGGTAACCCGGGCACCCTCAAGCGCCTGCAGGAGTGCCTGGAATTGAGGGGTTAGCCGCTCGGCTTGCCGTCCGCGGCTCGGTAGTCGAACGGTCTCACCGCCTCCCCCAAAGGGCTTGTACCCCCTTCGACCCGTTGGGGATGTAAGCAGGATGGGCCGCTCAGGTCCCGCCGTGACGTCCGTCATGCCTTAGGCGATGCCCGGTTTGCCCACTGTTCAAGGCGAGTGCGGACGATGGCTCGCATGTCGGGATCGGGCATGCTCAATACAGCTCGACGGTCAATATCTCTTGCGAAGTCCTCGACCTCGGCGTAGCTCGCGCCGACGAGCTTGTCCGCCAGCGTACGCGGAGCGGAACCTAGGGGCCGCCCAGTCCGCGCGATCCACCGGTCCAGCCACGCAGCGATGCCCGTCCTCGTAGCTCTCGGGAGTGATAGGCGGAGTTGAAAGCGCCGCCAAACAGCCCGATCGAGTAGCTCTGGATGGTTGGTCGCAGTGATGACTAGAACATAGCTTGGAAGTTGATCAATCTGGAGCAGGAGCGAGCTCACGACCCGTTTGATTTCTCCGGTCTCGTGAACATCTCCACGCTCTTTGCCCAGAGTATCGAACTCATCGAAGAACAGCACACACTGCCGTTGACGAGCCGATTCGAAGACACGCTGGAGGCGACTAGCGGTCTCGCCTAAGTAACTGCCAATCAGAGTCTCGTATCGCACAACGATAAAGGGCACCATCGCTTCTGTGGCGATGGCCTCCGCTAACGATGTCTTCCCGCTTCCAGGTGGACCGACCAAGAGAACGCGGTGACGTGGTTCGAGCCCGTAAGAGCGCAGGAGATCGGCACGATGGTGCTCCTCGATCAATTCTCCGCACGCTGTGACAACCTCATCAGGGAGGATCAGATCGGACAGTCGGCGTTCGGGCCGTACTTCGTGGACTAAGTCCTCAAAGGTGCTCGCACGCGTTCCGTTCGTTGGCAAGGCCGTGGGCCTGGGCGGCACGTGAGCGATCGCCTCCGCCAACTCAGACGCCAAGATCCCGTGCTTCTTTGCCCGCTCCTCGGCGACAAGTGCCTCAACCGTTCGCCGGAAGCCGGTCTGATCGCCATAGGCGCCAGCACGCACCAGCGCTACAAGCAGGTCCGATCGCGCCATCTCACAATTCTCGCCTACCGCGCTCCACCACGGTTCGCAACTCGCTGTGGATACGCACGTCCGTTCGGGCAGCCAGCCTAACAGCAGGATGCCTCCAGCGGCACGCCTCGCCCCGCGAACTCTTTCCTTGCGCGGGGCCTCCTCTGCTCTTAGCCTTTGGCCTCGCCTGCCCCTGCAGCACGCCTCGCGCTGCTCCCTCGCATCTCCTCGCGTTCGCGCTAGCCCTGCCGGCGACACCCGCTGTAGTCCACAGCCGGACGCGCCGCCCAGCGTCCCCTGGACGCGCCCAGGCGGGGGAGACGCGACCCCTCTCCCCCGCACCCCCTCTACCCAGGGGACGCCCCCTCCCCTGGACCCCTACCCCCCCTCTGCGGGATTGGGACAGGGCTTGTCAACGCCTTTCCGGACTTGGTCCGCGCAACGCGGGCGCGGAGGCGAGTTCCTTTGCGGCGCAAGGCATTTGGCCGCTACTCCTGCCACGTATCTACACAGGTTTGTGGTAGAATCCATGGCATAGTAGTGGCCCCGCGGTGTTAGAGCACCCGGGGCCGTGGTCAACCACCCAAGGAGTGATTGACATGGCTCAGTCTACGTGCGCCCTCATCGAGGACATGGCGCGGCCCGACACCCGGGCGCACCGCTCCGCCGCGGAGCGCGGGCGGCGGCGCGAGATGCGAACGGCGGTCACCCGGGGCATCGAGACGAAGGGACTCGGGGCCGTCATGCGGCTCATCTCCGAATCGGGCCCCCGTCTCGCCGGTGTCGGTGTGGCGCCGGCGCACATCACCTGCCAGACGGCCCTCGTCCTCGGCGGCATGTGGACCGAGCGCCGCGCCATGCGTCCCAGCGAGGCCACGACCTTCCACGTCCTCGGCGACCTGGCCGGGAGGGCCGGTCTCTCCGAGGACGACGCCGTGGCCTCGGTGGAGGCGGGCTGGAACGAGCTGCTGTCCGTCGTGCGCCAGGACGCCCGCGGCGGCCCCTGGTCCGACCGGACGAAGGTGGCGGTGCTCCGCGAGCTGGAGGAGGAGGCGCAGGCGTTCACCGTGGCGGCCACCAAGGAGCTGCGCCTCGGCCTCATGAGCGAGCTTCCCCACGGCGAGAGCCGGGTAGGCGTTCTCCTCCGCGTCCTCGACGGCCGCCTCGTGGGCGACCAGCTGGGACCGGCCGCGACGGCAGCCGGGCTCGACGCCAGCCGTGAGCACGGCCTGGTCCTGCTCGTCGACACCAAGGGCCGCACCCGCGCTCTGGACGACGCCGCCCACGAGGTCGAGGACACCATCCCCAACACCATCGACCTCGGCCTCGGCGACAACCTTCCCGTCGCTCGCCGCCTCGTCTTCCCGGTCGTCACGCACGGGCGCTGGATCGAGGCGCGGACCAACCTGCACGACATCGCCACCAAGCACGGGGTTCTCGCTGTGGCACCCGCGGTCGCACCGACCCTCCCTCACCTGGCCCTCCTGTACCGCGAGACGGAGCAGGCCCTGGCCGCGGTCATCGAGGGGTGCGGCTTCTCCAGTGGCATCGTGGACCCCGCCTGCGTGAAGCTCCCCGAGGCGACCAAGGGTGGCGTCGGTGAGCTGCTGGCCGTGGCCGCGGCGCAGTACGGCCAGATGGCGCTCCCCGGCGCCGCCTGACCTTCGTGGCACTGAGCCGGGAGCGGGTCGTCAACGTGGCGGCCCGCTTCCTCGCATCCGCCCGCCGTTGTAACGATTTCCGCGCCTTGTACGGCTTTCAGGGGCTCGGCGGGTACTTACGTATGGCGAAGCCCGAGTCTGCCGTCGGGCAGACGGTCGCCACGGAGAAGGAAGAAGACCACCACGACAGATGCGGCTCGGTCGCTCGTGGAGGACACCATCAAGAGGCGCCCACGGGTCACGCGACTCGTCCTCCGCGAGCCAATCTTGATCCCCATGACGAAGGAAGAGGAAGACGCCGCCATCGAAGCCATCGCGCAAGTCCTGGTGATCCGGCTGGAGCAGCGCCGGATGGCCGAGGTGGCAACCGCAGACGCCGAGCGCTGAACGGCGCCTGGGGCTGGCAGGGACCGTCGCTCTTGGTCACCATTGCGTTCCCGGCCAGCCCCGCCGGATTGGTGGTCTCTCAGGAGAAGGTGAGTGGGTAGCGCAGCCAACGTCCGGACCGGTCCTCTTCGGATCGCCACGTACACGCGAATCTCGACCGACGAGGATCACCAGCCATACTCCCTGGAAGCCCAGGCTGGTCGGTTGGAGAAGTACGTCGCCAGCCAGGACGGCTGGACGCTGGTGCGGCGCTTCTCGGACCAGAAGTCCGGCGCGACGCTCGACCGCCCGGAGTTGCAGCGGGCGCTGCGCGAGGCCAAGGCTGGGCGCTTCGACCTGCTGCTCGTCTACCGCGTGGACCGGCTCTCCCGTTCGGTCCGCGGATTGGCTCACATCCTCGAAGAGCTGGACGCCGTGAGCGTTGCGTTCCGCTCGGCGACGGAGCCGTTCGACACGTCGACGCCGGCGGGCCGCCTGATGGTGCAGATGCTCGGCGTCTTCGCCGAGTTCGAGCGCGCGACCATCATCGACCGCGTTGTCGCGGGCATGGAGCGTAAGGCGGCGCGTGGCGAATGGCACGGCGGCCAGCTGCCGTACGGCTACGGCATCGACAAGGCGACCGGGTTCCTGACCCCCAACCCCGCCGAGGCGGCGCTTGTGCCGCAGATGTTTCGCCTCTACGCGCAGCACCGGCATGGAAGCCGGGAGGTTGCCTGGTGGCTCAACAAGCACGGCCACCGCACACGGAAGGGCCGCGCGTGGAGTCACACGGGCATCCTCACCGTGTTGCGGAACCGGGTCTATGTCGGTGACCTGTACTTCCGCGGCGAGTACCATCGCGCACCGCATCCCGCTCTCGTGGACGAGAAGCTTTTCGAGCAGGCGCAAGCACTTCTCCGTGAGCGCGGCGAGGACTCGAGCAAGCAGCGCGGACACGCGACCGACTACCTGCTGAGCGGTGCGATGCTCGTCTGCGACCGTTGCGGGCACACCTACTCCGGCGCCGCAGCACATGGGCGAGGCGGCAGGTATCGCTACTACGTGTGCATGTCGCAGAAGAAGCGGGGCAAGTGGGAGTGCGACAGCGAACGGCTACCGGCGGACGCCCTCGAAGAGGCGATCGTGGACTCGCTCATGCGTCTGTTCGCCAACCCCGACATCCTGCAGCGCGCCATCGAGCAGGCGTCGCGCAATGCCGCCGAGGCGCGCCCCGCTTACGAGGACCAACTCGGCCAGGTCGAGGCAGAGATTCGCAAGGCCGAGGACGCCATCGAGCGCTACTTCGCAGCGTTCGAGGCCGGGACGATGCCCGAGGCGCAGTGCGGTGAGCGCGTCCGCAAGCTGGGGGAGAAGGTCGCGGAGCTGCGCATCAGCCGGAACGAGCTGCTCGCCACCATCGAGGACCACCCGCAGCCCGAGGGCACGCCGAGCACCGACGAGTTGGAGCTGCTCCGGGAGGAGGTCGCGCACATCCTCGATCCCGAAGTCGACGCCGCGGCGCGGAAGGTCATCCTGAAGCGGTTCGTTCAGGAGATCCGCATCGAGGGCCGCCACTCCATCCTGCCGCTCTTCAAAATCCCGGAGGACAGGGTTCGACTTGCGGATGGTTTGGTACCCGCACGGGGAGTCGAACCCCGGTTGCCACCTTGAAAGTGCGCCCGGGCATCTGACGGCGGGTGTCGCCGGGGGTCGGACAGGGTTGCGCAGAGCTCAGAGCCCGACAGCGATAGTGTCACCTCATGTCATCCAATGACGGCCCGGGTCGGCAGCTTGGGCAACAAATGGGCAACAAAGGCCGAACTCGGGGAAGGGCACGCCGGCGGCTCAGCACGAGGGCATCTGACGGCCATCGATGCGGTTACGCTTATTTCACATGTTGCTTTTAGACCGTTTTTCGGGTAGGATCGCCGGCAGAGGAGAGCACCGTGAGCACAGCACTTCTTGCTCCTGACACCCTGCTGGCACCCGATCCCGCAGAGGAGCACGAAATCCAGGCCCTATCCGACGAACTCTCGGAAATCGGGTCGAGCGATGAGCCGGCACGCTTGGTGGGACCCGGTGGCGAGGCGATCGACCTCCCGCCCTCGGTGTTCCATGCTCTCCAGCGCGTCGTCGACGCAATGCGGCAAGGGCTGACGATCACGCTCGTCCCCCATGGAAAGGAGCTGACGACCAAGCAGGCCGCCGATTTGCTGCATGTCTCTCGACCGTTCTTGGTGCGCAACCTGTTGGGCAAGGAGATCCCGTTCGAGAAGGTCGGAACCCACCGGCGTGTCCGCCTTGACGACGTGCTCGCCTACCGCGAGCGCCGTGCACGCGCACGCCGCGCGCTCCTCGATTCGATGACCGAGGCAGCGCAGGACGTCCCCGGCGGGTATCGCTGACGGGGAAGCCGTGGGCGGCCGGTATCGTCTCCGCCCATGGCATTCGGCGTCGTTCTCGACACCTGCGTCCTGTACCCCTTCTCGCTCTGCGACCTGCTGCTCCGGCTCGCCGACCGCGAGCTCTATGACCCGTTCTGGAGCGACCGGATCCTCGACGAGCTCGCCCGCAACCTGGCCGAGGCCGGATTGACCGCCGAGCAGGTCGCGTGGCGGATCAGCCAGATGCGCCAGGCGTTTCCAGCTGCTGAGGTGCCTGCGGACGCGGTTGCTCGACTGGAGCCCGCGATGGCCAACCATCCGAAGGACCGGCACGTCCTCGCTGCTGCCGTCGCGTCAGGAGCCGACGCGATCGTCACGTTCAACCTCGACGACTTCGCCACCGACGCTTGCGAGCCGCATGACGTTGAGCCGTTGCGCCCCGACGAATTCTTGCTCGCGCTCTATGAGCTGGACCCGGGCACGGTCGGCGCCGAGGTCACCGCCCAGGCCGCCGCACTGACCCGTCCTCCGATCTCGCGAGCTGAGCTGGTCGCGATGCTCTCCACCGCTGGGGTGCCTGAGTTCGCGGCACGGGCATCCACGCACCACGAGTAACGGAGCGCTCCGCGTCGGGATCAGGGCAGGCGGCCCGCGTCGGAGGGCTGCACCCCGGCCACCTGCGCCTCCACCCATTGACGCAGCGCTTCACGAGGGATCCGGACTGCGCGTCCGATCCGGATTACCGGCAGATCGCCCGACCTCACGAGCTCGTATGTCCTCGTTCGGCCCAGCTGCAATTCCTCTTCGAGGTCCTTCACGGTCAGGAGCATCGGCAGAGCATCCGCGTGAGCCGAGCGGTCAGGACGTTCCAGTACGTCACTCACGACGCGGCCCTCGCACCGTCATGGAGTGCCAACCGTCGACGGCGCTTGTCCTCCACGATGTCCTGGAACCGAACGCCACGCGACGCCAGGTACCGCCGCGTCACCGGAACCTCGTGCGCCAGGGCGCCACCGAGGTCACGCGCCAAGCCCATCGCCTGGAGGGATGTCGCGTAGCCGACCAGGCCGCGCACCAGGCGCAGCTCGTCCGCCACGCGGATGTGCTCGCGCACCAGCTCACTGCGCGGTGAGCCGAGCTGCGCGCTCCGCAGCACCGTCCAGGCCTCCGCCTCCTGCCACCGGTCGCGGTCCGCATGCTTGCCCGGCTGCCGCAGCGACAGCCACTTCATGCCGTAGTCCCACAGGCCCTGACGGCCGCGCAGCACGTCGCCGATGCTCCGCAGACCGAAGCTCGACAGCGCCTTGCGTCGATACTGGAACTCCACCCGCCACACGGACCGCTCCGGGTCGTGGCCCTCCCACAGCAGCGCCGGCCAGGTGACACCCCGCAGCGAGGTCTCGAGCGTCTTGTCGTAGACGCGCGCGAGGATCTCGCCGGCGCCGAAGGTGAAACCGGACAGCCGCCGCCCGCGGCCGTGCAGCTCGCGCGGCACCTCGTACATACGCCGCCGCACGCCGCGGCAGACGAAGCGGTGGAAGTCCGCATGCACCGGCTCCCAGCCCTGCTCATCCGCGTAGACGTCGACGCGCGAGGCGACCGGCACGAAGCCCTTCGGCAGGACGTGCCGCAGCAGCAGCCGCTCCGCCTCCTGCACCGCGGCCTCCAAGCCCACCGCGTGGATGAATGCGGAGTGGAGCTGGACGTACACGGCCGGGAAGGGCTTGCTGGCACCAATGTACAGCTCGAAGCGCGGCGAGCTGATCCAGAACGGATAGCCGCGCCAGCCGTGCAGCCGCAGGTGCATGTCCGGCTCCGCGTCATCGAAGGAGAACGGCACCGGCTCACTCCCGGCCATCTCCACCATGCGCGACAGGCACAGCGTCAGGCCGTCGATGACGTGGCCCGACGCCGAGAAGTAGAGGCTGTCGACGCCGCTGTTGAGCACCGTCACGGCCGTCATGACGGACTTCCGCATCGCGGACGCAAACCCCGCGGACTCTTCGCCACCGTTGAGCGTGACACCGGGGTTTGGCACCACGGTGTTACACGCTCCGTGGTGCCCGTCGACGCGGCCCGCACGGCGACCGCCGCAACTGCCCGTCCGCGCCGCTCACGGTCGTCGGCGGCCGTGCACCGCGCTGCGCCTTCGACGCCAAGGGGAAGGGCGATCAGCGCGGCAGGGACGCTGCCTCCCGCGCACGCGATTGCGCGGCGACGCCCCGGCGCTCTTGGTGAGACGCTCGGGTCGTCGCCACATGGGACGCGCGCCTCGACGGCAGCGTCGTCCAGCTCCTGGCTGCCCTCACCGGATGGCAGCGGGAGCGCCGCTGCGCTCGCACGTCCTCCGGCACCGCGTCGCAGCCCGTCCGACAGCGCGGGGCCGCCGTCGGGTCCACTCGGCCGGTTGCCGGGGTTAGTGGTGGTGTCCTCTGCCGTCGTCCATACACCTCGCTCCGCACATGACCACATCACCAGTCGAGCCTGCTGCTCGCTGGGTCCGGACGGCAGGAGGGTGGTTGTGTCATGCATGGCACGCCCTCCTGATGGGTTGGCAACGTCGCACGCCCAGAGGTGTGCGACCCGGGTAATAAGAGTCAGGAGGCGCCGCAGAATTACAGTCAGCGCCACCTTCTGCCCTGCCCGATTCGGGCCAACTCTGACATGAACACCGCATAACATACACAGCGATGTGGTACAATGTCAGGGTCGTACAAAGAAAGGGGCCCCGCGGAGTTGGTACCTCCACGAGGCCGAGCCGAACCCTGTAATGGAGGATCCGGCGATGACCGACTCTATCGGTCCGACCCTGGCGACGGTCAGCGAGCCAACGCCGCCCGCCGTGGCCCCGGTGGATCACACCAACCGTTGCGCCCGTGACGTCCGCCGCCTCACCGGCCACCTGGTCGCTGAGGAGCTGCACGATCTGGTGGCCAGCCTGACCGGCGAGCATGACGGCCGCCAGATCAACCGGGTGCAGGCCGAGCTGGTCCGCGAGACGGCGCGCTCGCTCGACCGGTTCATCCGACAGGGCCGCCTCCCCCGCCGGGCGGACCTCTACAGCTTCCGAGCGATTGCCGCCCTCGCCGGCGCGGCCGGGTACGTCGAGGACGAGCTGGTCGCCGTGGTCGAGGCCAGCGCCGACGCCGTGCGCGACCTGTGGCGGGCCAACGCCCGCAACCTGGCCATCCTCTACGGCGACCCCGCCGACGACGGCGCCCGGCCATCGAGAAGGCCGCCGAGCTGGTCTCCGAGGTGACGCGGCTGTTCGTCCGGAAGCTGCCGGGCCAGCTCCGGATCGGCCTCGCGATCGCCACCAGCACCAATCAGCGCGTGTTCGCCACCACGTAGGCGGGCCTGCGGGGGCGCTGCAGCCTAGAATTCTGCGGCGCCCACCCGCAGCGCACCGAAGCGGTCCCGCCTTGGCATAAACCTTACCCTCACCACGCCCGTCGAGAAAGCAGTTGCCCTACCGTCGTCGCAAAACGAACGGATGCCTCTCCGCGACCCTGTATCGCATTGGGACTCTCCGTGACTAGCCGCTGTCTGAGCAGACTGGGGCCAGCATGTGCCGCGGTTCCCCTCAACTCGACGAATTCGGTGAGGTCGGTCACGTCCCCGCTCTGAAGCCGCCCAACTTGTACTACACCACGGCCCCGCGCACTCCGAAATGCGACATCCGTGACCACGATCCCAAGCGGCTGTAGCAGCTGCTCGACGTAGCTGATTCCTGCCCCATGATTCTCTGCGATCCGGTGACGAAAGAACGGCCAACCGAATGTGTCCCATGCTCCGATGAGAGCACGGCTGTCGCGAGCCAGCTGACTCCGCTCAGGACACAAGCGTATACCTGGTAGGCGGTTTGACGCCTCCCAACGCAAGAACGCCATACAATTGAGGAGCACTGGGTGGGGCCGCCAGTTCTCCGAGACCACTCGAGCGTTGGCAAGCGTCTTGTCGACGAGCTCCTCCAAGCAGAATTCGAGCTCCGCGTGCAGCAGAGTCGTGTACGCGCCCGCCGCGTCCAGCGTCTCTGGCCCCCAGCCTGTGATAGTACGAATCGGATCGAGGAATCTCTGCCGCAGTGCTCGCTCGCGCAGATCCAGCAGACGGGTCCGCCGCCCCAGCTCGCTTCTCTTCACAATTGACGACCGAGATCACTTTGGAAACGAAGGAAGGCCGGGAGCCACGGTAAGACTAGCCGCCTCGGGCATCTGCAGAATCTCTGCAAGCTTACGTGCCCAGCGATTGATTCTGCCCGTCACCGCGTCGCTGCTCTTTGTTGTGGCTTGAATCCACTGACTGAAGTCTTGTTGAGCAAGGAGCTCTTCAAATCCGGACCTCACTGCGGCATGATGAACCAGAGCTTGCTCCCTGATGGCCGAATGCCGGAACGCGAGCACCATGACGTCGAAGACGGCGCGGTTGAACCGCCCCGACGGCCTGCCTTCTTCTATGCGCTGAAAGGCGGCATCGTCAAAGACGTCGTAGGTGGTGTCAATGGCATTGTCGATGTCGTCGCACAGTGCGTCGAGCTCACCGTGAACCGGGGTGCTCCAGTTGCGATTGAGGTGCTGTGTTGTTGCGTCAAGAAACTGCTTTAGATTGCCGCGGTACCGCCGGAGGAAGGAACTGAAACCTATTGCACGAAGCAGGAGTTCTGCGTCACGGAGGCGGTAGTCGGGCTCATGAATGTTCAGGATGCGGCGAATGGGCGCCGAATCTGCGGACCGCCGATCGAGGTAGTCGGTGAATGGCCCGGGAAGGAGCGCCCGGCGAAGCTCATGGGTAGATAGCGGAGTCACTTGGCTATTGAGTCGATGGAACACGAATTGAAGGACTTCGCTCGTCTGCCAGTTGCGCATAACGACGGTACGTATCGGTAGGTTCGTGAAGCGTGCGAACTCCTTCACATTTCGCACTTCAGCGTACCCCAGGCCGTTGAACTCGGACAGCGTCTCCAGTCCCGTCAGTTGAAGTGTCTGGTCAAGCGCGAACTTCTTCAAAGACGAAAGGCGTTGTTTACCGTCAATAACGATGTACTGCCTGCCCGCATCCCCGGGCAGGGCCTCGGCGAGCGTGACGGCTGGAACAGGACACCCCAGAAGTAGCGACTCGATGTACAGCGAAGACCGCTGATCGGTCCATACCGAACGTCGCTGAAATGGAGGATCAACATCGAACAACCCCCGCTCCAGTTGATCGAGCAGGGCGCCAGTGGTCCAATCGGTGGTCCACAGGACCGTCTGCGGGAGGTACTGACGGGTCGCTGTCCTGAGGTCCTCGTCGTCTACCTCGTCCTGCCAATCCACATCGCTCTCCAAGTGAAGGCCTAACCAGGGCCGCTAGACACGACTGGCGACCGGGCATGATGACTCGCTAGTCACGACCTTTGCTGAAGGTCGAGAGGGTCGGCGAATCGCTGAGCCGCTTGCTCGTGCAGCCCGGGGAGGACGTGGCTATACGTAGCCAGAGTGAAGGCGACGCTGCTGTGTCCCATTCGCTCTGAGACGACCTTGGGATGTTCGCCGGCCGCGAGCATCAGCGTCGCCATGCTGTGCCGCAGCCCGTGGAACCGGACTCGGGGTAGGCCGGCGTCAGCCAGGACGCGGTACAGGTACTTGCGCAACGTGACGGCGAGGACCGGCTCGCCGCGTTCGTTGGTGAACACCAGGTCGAAGTCGGCCCATACGAGAGCGGCCAGCCGCTGCTCGAGTTGCCGGGTTCGGTGCCCACGGAGGTCATCGACCAGCTGCGCCGGCAGGGAGACCGGCCGCTCCGAGCGGTGAGTCTTGGTCTCCTTGAACCGCGGGGTGCCGTCGGCTGTCGGAAGGTCGAGCGCCTGGCGGACGGCGAGGGTGCCGCGCTCCAGGTCGATGTCGCACCACCGGAGCGCCAGCAGCTCACTGAGGCGTAGCCCGCAGAGCAGCGCCAGCCGCAGCGGCAGTTCGTGTGCGTTCCCCCGAAGCGCAACCAAGAGCGCCCGCGCCTGGTCGGGGCTGACCACCTGGATCTCCGTCTTCGGCACGACCGGCCGGTCCACGGCGCTGACGGGGTTCACCGAGATCGCCTGCCACTTGACCGCATGCGCCATCGCCCGGTGCAGCACAGCATGAACTTTCTGCACCGCCGCGGGACCCAGACCCTTGCCGTTCCGCCGATTGCCCTCCTTCCGCAGCCGCTGCTCCAGCTCCACGACATGCGCCGGCCGGAGCTTCTGCAGCGGCAGGCGCCCGATGTACGGTACGAGGTCGTACTCGACCACCTCCCGGTACCGCTGCTGCGTCCGCAGCGCCAGGGACGGCTCCACGTAATCGCGCATCCACCGCCGCAGGAAGGCCTCCACGGTCTCCTTGCTCGGATCGACGAACGTGCCGCCAGCGATGGCCGCCTCCTGCATCGCAGCGGCGACCTCCGCCTGCTTCTTCGTCCCCTTGACCGTGAAGGTGCGCCGCAGCCGCTTACCCGTCTGCAAATCGCGCCCCAGTTCGAGCACGACCTCCCACGTCCCGGCAGCGCGCCGATGGATCCTCGCCATGACCGCCCTCCCTGGTGCCGCCGCGGGCCCTTCCGTGCCGCTCAGTATCGCAGGGTTGGGCAACAAATGGGCAACAAATCGCCCGCCAGCAGCAGAACAGAAGGCGCACGAAGCCGCAATTCGTGCTCAAATCCGCCCTACCCGCACGGGGAGTCGAACCCCGGTTGCCACCTTGAAAGGGTGGAGTCCTGACCGCTAGACGATGCGGGCGCGCGGGGTGATGCTAGCGGCTCGTCGCCGGCCGGCGGCGGGGCGTTGGGGGAGGGCCAGACCCGGCTGGCTATACTCCCCTGCGTCGTCCGTCCACACGCGCGCTGAGGGTCAGATGCCGCTCCGGGAGATCATCGGCAAGGCGACCGGCTTCGGGCTGGTGTCGCTGGCCTGCATCGCAGGCGGGTTCTTCGCCTACTACGGGCCGCGCCAGTACAACGACTACGTCAACATCTACCTGCCCTGGGTGCTCTGGCTCGCCGGGCTGGGCGTCGGCGGGCTGGGGGTGCTGCTGATCGCCGGCATCATCTCGGCCGCGCGGCGTCGCCGTCGCGAGGAGCAGCTGCACGTGGCGCCGCGGCCGGGGCCGCTGGGTCCGCCGCCGCCGTGGGGCATGGGTGACGTCGGCCGTCCCGGCAGCGGCGTGGTCAAGATGAGCGAGCATCGCGGCCTGGGTGGCGGCGGCCCCAGGGTGGTGCGCGTCAAGCTCAGCAACATCGACGCGCCGGTGATCATCGGCGCGCTGATCGTCTGGACGGTGGGGATGCTGATCTGGCTGGCCCCACGCCTGGCCGCGACCGGCCACTGAGCCGCTGAGCTAGCCGCGCCCCCGGCGCATCGCGCCCACCAGCGTCGCCCCCAGCACGGCGACCAGCCCCGCCGGCACCCGCAGCACGCCGCCGAGCATCGCGCCCGCGCCCCGCAGTGAGCCGCTGGCGCTCCGCCCTTCGCCCGAGCCGCCCTCAGGCGCCCCCACCACGGCGGGTGAGGTCATCAGGTTGAGGCCGAAGCCGACGCCGAAGAGCAGCAGGCAGGAGACCAGCGCCCACAGCACCGGCGAGCGCACCGCCAGGAAGGGCGGCGCGCTGCTCGGGGCCGAGCCCGGCAGCTGGTTGCTCGCCGCCACCGCGTTGCTCGCCCCGCGCCCGACGACGCGGATCTCGTCGCTGTAGATGCCCGAGCGGGCCAGCACGATGTGGTCGCCCGGCGTCTTGCTGAGGTGGATGGTGCCCTGCACCTGGCCGTTGGCATCGGTGACCGCGTGGGTGGGCAGGATGCTCGCGTCGGAGCCCGGCTCGATGACCAGCAGCAGGTCGACGGGAGCGCCCGCCACCGGCTTGCCGAAGGCGATCAGGGTGACCGTGAACTTCACCGTGCTGCCCGGGTCGGACTGGTTGGCCGCGCTGTTCAGCCGCAGGCTGACCGGCCCGGGCGGCGGCGAGGGCCGCACGAAAGGCACCGAGCCGTGGGCGATGATCGGCCCCGACGGGTTGGGCGCGATGAAGGTCGACGCCGCCGAGCTGCTCGACGAGCTCTGGTTCGACGAGGAGTGCGAGCTGGACGAGCTCGACCCCGAGCCGCTCGACGGCGGCGGCGGCGGCACGTCGATGGCGTAGGGGAACGACGCCGAGTCGGTGCCCGGCGGACTCACCATCACCGTGGTGCTGCCCGGCGACAGGTCGCTGGGGATCTGGGCGAGCACCGACTTGTCGCCCCACAGGGTCACCTGGGCGTTCTCGCCGCCGATGCTGACCGCGCCCTGCTGGGTGCCGAAGGTGGTGCCGTCGATCTCGATGAGCGAGCCCGCCGTCGCGTGCGACGGCGTGATGCCGGTGATCTTGGGGATGACCGTCAGCGCCGGCGCCGACGCCGGCGGGTTGGTGCCGTTGGGGTTGATGGTGATGGGGCCGGTGGTGGCGCCGGCGGGTACCGCGAAGGTGATCGCGGTGGAGGTCCAGGAGCTGACCGTGGCCTGCACACCGTTGACGCTCACCGAACCCGGGCTGCCGAGTCCCGCGCCCGTGACCGTCACCGAATCGCCGACGGCCGCCTTCGGCGGCGACGGCTGATTGGCCGACGCCGTGACGCTCAACCCGCCGCCGGAGAAGCTGACGCCATCGTACGAGCGCGTGAGCTGCACGTTGCTGCTGGTCGCGCCCGCGGGGATGGTGAAGCTGACCGACCCGTCAGTCCACGACGACTGGGCCGCTACAGAACCCACGGTGACGGTCCCGCTGGTGCCGAAGCCCGACCCGCCGACGGTAGCGTTCTGCCCCGCGACCCCCGAGCCCGGCTGCGAGGTCACCTTGGGAGCGATGTCGAAGGGTGCGCTCAGGGTGAAGCTCATCCGGGTCGCGCTGGGGTTGTAAGCGCAGGCGGTCAGGCTGGTATTGCACGGGGCGCTGAGGGTCACGGCGACCGAGCCCTGGCAGAACTGGCCGGGCATCGGCACATTGAGCTGCGCGTTGCTGGCCAGCGTCGGCGAGGAGGCGGAGGGGGCGCTCGGACAGCCGCTGCCGTTGGTCCATCGCCAGCTGCCGCTGTACGTCTCCAGGTTGTTGGGGAGGTTGAACTTGAGGTTCGTTCCGTTGAGGTGGACGGTCGAGCCGGTCGTCGGCGACCCGTTGTCGAGCGCGTTGCCGGTCGGCGCGATGACGAAAATCAGCCCGGTGTTGCTGGACGGCGTCGCTTGCGGTGGGTTCTGGTTGTCGAGTGCAGCGATCGACACCTCACCGCTGTCGCCGGCCTGCGCATTGAACTGGAACTGCGTCGACGATTGCGCAGTGACGGTGAACGTGGTGGGGCCGATGGTGACCTGCAGCCGGTTGCAGAGGGCCGACGTGAAGTTGCTGCCGGTGACCGTCACGGTGGCGCCAGGCGACGCGGACTGCGGCTGCGCGCCGCCTGCACTGATGCTGCTCACCGATGGCGTGTTGGTGCACAGCGTCGCGGCATAACTCACGCGCGGCAGCAGGGGCACCAGCGCGGCACCGCCGAGCGTGAAGAGCGCAGCCGCGGCGGCGAGGCGCTTCACGACGTGGACCCGCCGGTCGGGTCGGCGATGAAGACGAGGCGCTGGTGGGCCAGGGCGCCGGCCCACAGCGGCCAGCAGGTGCTCAGGTAGAGGTGCTCGCCGGGCTCGGGGTCGCGGACCACCTTGTTGTCGTCGCCGTCGACGAGGAGGCGCTTGGAGATCTTGTAGGTGTAACGCCCGTAGGACATCTCCACCTTGATGACGTCGCCGGCGTGGAGGTCGCCCCAGCTCATCGAGAAGCCGTTGTGGTTGCCGATCAGGACGATGCGGCCCTCACCCGGATAGCCGGTGTGGTCCTCGTGCCCGGGACCGGCGCTGAGGACGCCGCTGTCGGAGCCCTCGGTGACGATGGCCTCGAAGCCGATCCGCGGGATGGTGAGGCGGGCCAGGGGCTCGCCGTCGACCAGGTGCGGCCGCTGCACGGCCAGCACGCCCACCCCGTTGCCGCCGGTGACCACGGACGCCGGGGCGACGTCGTGGACCGCGGCCTGCGGGTGCCGTGAGTTCCACTGGGATTCGAGGCGATGCTGCTGGATGTCCTGGTAGCCGACCAGGACGCCGACATAGCCGACGAGCACGACGCCGATACCCATCAGCGCCCAGCTCGCCCTCCGCAGCCATCGATGGGTCCGGGAGCGCATCGGTGGGAGGGGTCCCTGTTGCTTTGTGTTCCGGGAGAAACGGGAGAGCCGGCCCGGACGGAGAGTGTCCATCCGGGCCGGCGCCAAGTTGCGCTAGGGGTTATCGCACGCGGTTGAGGCGAAACCGCAGCGAGGGAACCAGTCGAAGCGAGATTGCGACAGCGATGAGAAGCAGGCCGGCCGGGAGGGCGCCGCCACCGAACATGCCGGTCGAGGGCAGGGTGGTGGTGTGGCCGTTGATGAGGGCCGGGTTGCCGCAATCGACGGTGCAGGGCGGGGTGTCCTTCGGCGTGCCGATCGACACGGCCGCGTCGGTGTCACCGAGGGCCACGTCGGCCAGGGTGTCGCCCGGGCTGCCCAGGGCCGCGATGCCACCCGAGGCGGTGTCGGTGCGAGCCGCGGTGTTGGTGCCCGTCGGGAGGCTGACAGCCGGCGGGATCATGGTGCAGCCGGTGGTGCAGGCGTTGCCGTTGATGAGGCGGATGTCCAGGGTGGCCATGCGGACCTCACGATTGGTCTGCGTGTCCGAGACGACCTGCTGCACGCCGCGGGTGATGTCCAGGGTGACCGAGCCGAGCGCAGGGATGGTCAGCACGATCTGCTGGTCGGTGCCCAGGTTGAGCGCGCTGAGGTCCACGGGCTGGCCCAGGACGGAGATGGTCTGCACGCTGCTGGTGCCCCGCTCGGCGCCGTCCAGGGCGCTGGTGATGTAGGCGTCAGAGCTGGAGGTCACGCCGCCCACGGAGAGCAGCGGGGTCTTGCCGTCGATGTTCGTGTTGAGGCCCGGGACGCCCGCGCCGGTCAGCTTGCCGAGCGCGGTGGAGACGACGCCGGCGAGCTGGCTGCCGATGGGCAGCACGTCGAGCGAGCCGATGGTCGAGGTGGAGAGGGCCTGGACGCCGCCGCCCTGGTACTGGGCGAGCTTGGCGGTCGAGAGCGCGTTGGCGCTGGAGAGCAGGTTGGTGACGTCCGGCAGGCCGGAGAGCGCGGCGTTGAGGCCGGTGAGCTGGTCGGCCAGGGTCGACAGCGTGGTGGCCAGGTTGGAGAGCGGGGTGAGGTCGATGCTGTTGCTGGTGCCGCTGACGGTGCCGCTCAGCGAGCCGGTCGGCAGGGTGGCGCCGAGGGTCGAGCCCAGGCCGGCGAGGGGGGTGCCGGCGAGCGCGCCGTCGAGGGCCGAGAGGCCGCCCTGCTGGTAGGAGGCGATGGCGTTGAGCAGGGTGGTGGCCAGGCTCTTGACGTTGCTGACGAGCGAGCTCAGGTTGGCGTTGCCGGTGACCACGTTGAGCGCGGGCAGGCCGACGTGGGTCAGCGTGTTGGAGGCGGAGACCTGCGGCGCGTTGATGCCCGTGCCCTGCAGGGTCGGGTCGCTGAGGTTCTTGCTGCTGACCGCGGCCGCGGTGAAGGGATCGACGCTGACGTCGAGTCCGCTGAGCTGGTTGGTGCCGCTGACCGAGACGGCGCTGGCCGAGTCGTAGATCTTGTCGGTCTTCCCGGTCATGTTGAGCGCCGCAGAGACGGTGCCCTCGAGATCGAGCGCGTTGACCGTCAGCAGGCTGGAGGTGGGCAGCGAGCCCTGGGTGCAGCTCAGGCTGATGTTGCCGCTGTCGAGCTGGTTGAGGCAGCCGTTGACCAGGTTGGTGACGGCGCTCTCCAGGGCGCTGATGTCGGCGTTGAGGACGTCCCAGCTGGTGTAGAGCGGCGTCGAGGAGGACTGGCCGTTGAGCACGTCGCTGGTGTCCTGCACCAGGGTGCCCGCGGCGGCGGACTGGGCGACGGCGACCTGCAGGGAGTCGGGGAGCGAGCTGGGGAGCTGCAGGGTGCACGACTGCTTGACGGTGCTCTGGAGCTCCGAGCAGAGGGTCGAGTAGAGCCCGCTGATCTGGCTGAGCACGCTGTCAACGGTGATGCCGTTGACGTTGATGGCCTTGAGTGGCGCGAGAGAGACGGTCACAGTGGCCGCCGCCCCGGTCGCCCTGCCCTGGGGCAGAAGACTGGCATCGCTCGCCGCGGCGGCCGACAACGGCACCACCGCGACGCCTGCGGCGGCAAGCGCCGTCAGGGCTCCCTTTCTCACTTTCACGTTCCCCAGTGCCTCCTTCCTGGTCTCACGGGCTGCTGTTCGACTGTCAGGCCTCTGCCCTTGGTGGCGTCCCGCCGGGAGTCCCCCTGGATGGCGCACACCTGAGGCCTGTGCCTGGTTTGACGTCCTGTGGAACGCTTGCCGCGAGCGAAACCTTGCGTGCGGAACCAGGAAATTCCCGTTCGGGCTGCAACATTCCGGTGACACCGCCTGTCCGGCACCCGTCCCACGCTCGGCCCGCTAGCCTTGGCGGGTGTCCGCAACCTCCCCGACGCCCGCCGCCTGGCGGGTCCGCTTCGCCCCCTCGCCGACCGGCGCGCTGCACATCGGCTCGCTGCGCACCGCCCTCTTCAACTGGCTGGCCGCCCGGGCCGGCGGCGGCAGCTTCATCCTCCGCATCGAGGACACCGACCAGGGCCGCTACGTGCCGGGCAGCGAGGCGCAGATCGTCGAGTCGCTGCGCTGGCTGGGCCTCGACTGGGACGAGGGCCCCGATGCCGGTGGCCCCCACGCCCCCTACGTGCAGTCGCTGCGCACCGACCTCTATCGGGAGCACGGCGAGCGCCTGGCCGCGTCGGGTGGCGCCTACTGGTGCACCTGCACCCCCGACCGCCTCGCCGAGATGCGCGAGGCGCAGCGCCAGGCCGGGCAGCCCACCCGCTACGACCGCCGCTGCCTCACCCGGCAGGCGGAGGTGGCCGAGGAGCGCGCCGCCGGCGTGCCCGCGGTGCTGCGCCAGCGCATGCCCGAGGGCCGGGCCTGCTGGGACGACCTCATCCGCGCCGAGGTCTGCTTCGAGTACGCCGACCTCGACGACCAGGTGCTGCTCAAGGCCGACGGCTTCCCCACCTATCACCTGGCCCACGTCGTCGACGACCACCTGATGGGCGTCACCCACGTCATCCGGGCCGAGGAGTGGATCCCCTCGACGCCGAAGCACCTGGCTCTGTATCAGGAGTTCGGCTGGCAGCCGCCGGCGTTCGCCCACGTCCCGGTGGTGCTCGGTGAGGACCGGCTGAAGCTCTCCAAGCGCCGCGGCGCCCGCAACGTGCTGGAGTACCGCGACCTCGGCTACCTGCCCTCGGCGCTGGCCAACGCCATGGCGCTGCTGGGCTGGTCCTCGGGCACGGAGGACGAGGTGTTCACCCTCGACGAGCTGGCGCAGCGGTTCTCCATCGACCGGGTCAACCCGGCGCCCGCGGTGTTCGACCCCAAGCGGCTCGACGCGCTGCAGGGATTGCACGTGCGACGCCTCGACCCGCCGGCGCTCGCCGAGTTGCTCGAACCCTGGCTGCCGGGATTGGGCGTCGAGCAGCGGCTGCGGCTGGTGCCGCTGCTGCAGGAGCGCATCGTCAAGCTCTCCGACGCCGCCGACCTGGCCGCGCCGCTGCTCGGCGACGCGGAGTGGGAGGAGGGCGTGCAGTTTCCGCCCAAGAAGGTCGACGACATGACCGCGGCGGCGCTGCTCGACGCGGCCGTCGACGAGGTGTCGCGCGGCGCGCTCGATGATCCGGTGGCGCTGCGCGAGCGGCTCACCGCGATGCTCGACGCGCGCGGCGTCAAGGCGCGCGACGGCTTCCGCGTGCTCTACATCGCCATGCTGGGCCGCCCCCAGGGCGTGCCCGTCTTCGACGCCATGGCCTTTCTCGGACCCGAGACCACCATCGCGCGGCTGCGCAGTGCGCGTGCCCGCCTGGCAGGAGTGAGCGCATGAGCACCGTCTCCATCGACACGCTGCGCGACGCCGTCGAGGCCTACGTCAGCGACGCCAACCGCGAGGCCTACCTGCACTTCAGCGGCCAGAAGGACGCGCTGGAGATGGCGGCGATTGTGGCCAGGTACGGCGAGAACTTCACGCCCGAGGCGATGCGGGCCTGCCTCGATGCGGCCGATGCCGCCGGGGACGCCGGCGACGAGGCGGGCAGGCGGCGCAGCGTCGCGCTGGCCCAGGCCGTCGCCGAGTCCTGCATGGAGCGCGAGCTGGCCCCGCTCGGCGACGAGATCGCCACCGCAGAGGCGCAGGCGGTGGTGCGCGTCGACGGCGAGGAGATCCCCTACCACAGCGCCTCGGTGCTGATCCAGAACGAGCAGGACCGCGCCCGGCGCGCCCGCATCGACGCGGCGCGCCACGAGGAGATCGCCCGGCTCAACCCGCTGCGCGAGAAGCTGCTGCGCCGCCACCACGAGCTGATCAGAGAGCTGGGCTTCCCCGGCTACGTCGAGTTCTACAGCACCCTCAAGGGCATCGACGTGCCCGCCCTGGGCGAGCAGTTGAAGGCGTTCCTGGCCAGAACGTCGGACCTCTACCAGAAGCACATGGCGCCCTGGTTCGAGGAGGTCGTCGGGGTGCCCTGGTCGCAGGCGGAGCGGCACGACGCGGCGCTGCTCTTCCGCATGACCGACCACGACGCCTGGTTCCAGGGCGGCGAGATGCTGCCCGCGCTGCGCGCCACGCTGCTCGGCCTGGGCGTGGCCATCGACGACCAGCCCAACGTGCACATCGACACCGAGGACCGTCCCAAGAAGAATCCGCGCGCCTTCTGCGCGCCGGTGCGCACACCCGACGAGGTGTACCTGGTCATCCGTCCCACCGGCGGCTACCAGGACTTCCGCGCCTTCTTCCACGAGGCGGGCCACACCGAGCACTTCGCGCACGTCGAGCGCACGAGGCCCTTCGAGGAGCGCGACCTGGGCGACAACAGCGTCACCGAGGCCTTCGCCTTCACCATGGAGCACCTGCTCCTCGACGGCGCCTGGATCAGCGACTCGCTCGGCGTCGACGGCGCGGCGCTGCGCAAACTGTTGCACTCCGCGCACGTGTACTACCTCTACATGTTCCGCCGCTACGCGGCCAAGGTGACCTACGAGCTCGACCTGCACGGCGGCGGCCCGGCGGCGATCGCGGCCATGCCAGACCGCTATGCGAGCTGGCTCACCGAGAACCTCGGCTTCCGCTACCGGCCCGAGGCCTACCTCGACGACGTCGATCCCGGCTTCTACTCGTCGCAGTACGTGCGCGCCTGGATGCTCGAGGCGCAGCTGCGCGAGCGCTGGGTGCGGCAGCACGGCGAGCGCTGGTGGCGTCCCGGCGCCGCAGGCGACGAGCTGCGCGCGCTGTGGTCTTTGGGACAGTCGCTGCCGGCGCACCTGCTGGCCGGTGAGCTGGGCATGGGCGGGCTGGGCATCGACGCCGTCGAGCAGCGCATCCGCGCGGGGCTGGAGGCGACCGCGTGAGCGCAGCCCGCGTCGCGGTGGTGACCGGCGCGAGCAGCGGCATCGGCGCCGCCTGCGTCGGCGCGCTCACCGCGGCGGGCTTCAGCGTCGTCGCCGGAGCGCGGCGCGAGGACCGGCTGCGCGAGGTCTGCGAACGCCACGGCGCGCGCGGGATGCGGCTCGACGTCACCGACCAGCAGAGCGTCGACACCTTCGTCGCCGCGCTCGACTCCTGCGCGGTGCTGGTCAACAACGCCGGCGGCGCGCTGGGCATGGCGCCGGTGGAAGCAGCGGACGACGAGCAGTGGCGCACCATGTTCGAGACCAACGTGCTCGGCACCGTGCGCATGACCCGCGCGCTCATCCCCTTGCTGGAGAAGGAGGATCCCGGCCACATCGTCGACGTGGTCAGCACCGCGGGGCTGGAGACGTATCCCAACGGCGCGGGCTACACAGCCGCCAAGCACGGTGAGCACGCGGTGACGCGCACCCTGCGCATGGAATTGCTGGGCCGCCCCATCCGGGTCACCGAGATCGACCCCGGCCTGGTGGAGACCGAGTTCTCCATCGTCCGCCTCGGCGACGAGGAGAAGGCGCGCAGGGTCTACGCGGGCATGACCCCGCTCACCGCCGAGGACGTCGCCGACGCCATCGCCTGGACGGTGACGCGACCGAAGCGCGTCAACATCGACCAGCTCGTCATGCGCCCGCTCGACCAGGCGTCGTCGACGCTGGTGCACCGGCGCACCTCGTGAAGCCCGATCGCCTCGCCATGCTCGGGCTCGGCGGGCTCTGGGTCGCCGCGCTGCTCTCCTTCGTGGTCAGCGCCACCCACGGCGCCACCGCGGTGCGCGTCGGGCAGGTGGTCTCTGGGTTCTGCATCATCCTGGCCGGCGTGCTGCTCGCCTACGACTGGATGGGCGTGGCCACCGCCATGGGCGAGCGCTCCTCGCGCCGCTGGCGCAAGCACCTCAACGTCGCGGAGACGCGCGACCCCTCGGTCAACGTGCGCTCGACACGCATCGTGGCCTGGTGGTGGATCGGCTTCGGCGCGCTGGTGGTGCTCTTCGGCGTCGCCACCCACGCCTGACCGCAGCGCGCGTCAGCCCTGGCGGTTCGGCCCGGCGCGCTCCGGGGTGATGCGCACCATGATGCGCTTCTCCTCGACCATGGCCCGGCGGTAGTCGTCCCAGTCGGGATGCTCGCCGCTGACGCTGCGGTAGTAGCGCACCAGCGTGTCCATGGCCTCGGGCAGGTGCTCGACGGTCACCGGTCCCTCCACCTGCACCCACTGGCCGCCCCAGAACGTGTCAGGAAAGACACAAACAGCGGCGTGGGGGCGGCGCGCCAGGTTGCGCGCCTTCACCGCCGTCTCGCGGGTGCTCACCAGCAGGGTGCCGTCGTCGTCGACGCCGACGGCCACCGGGGAGAGCTGCACCCCGCCGTCACTGCGGGTGGTGGCCATCACCGCCTTGTGCTGGCGGCGGATGATCTCGACGGCCTCGTCCGTGGTCATGGCTGTGCTCCTGCTGTTCGCCGGGCCCGCGCTGGGAGGAACCCCAACCATCGCACAGCGTGGTGGGGCCGCTGGCGGAGGTCTTGCGGCCAGCGGCCCCGGGCAGGAAGGGAGAAACGAAGAGGGACGCGCTAGCAGTGGTCCTCGTCGCTGGGCTGCAGGCAGGCGGAGACGGCGACGGGCAGGACCACCGGGACGCGGTGGCCGGGCAGGACGAGCAGCAGCACCCGGCCGCCGGTCTCACTGACCCAGGCCCAGGGCTGCTCGGGCTGCGGCTCGCAGCTGGTGGGATCGGCCTGCGGGTCGCAGGAGTCGAGGGGCAGGCTGGCCACCCCGATCTCCTCGCTGGCATTGGGAGTGACCCAGGCGCCCGCGGTCACCGGGTTGACGGCGGGCGTGATCGGCACGCCGTCGGCGCTGAGCTGCGCGCCGTACCAGGTGCAGACGGCGCCCTGGTTGGGCACGTCGCCCCTGGCCGCGGGCGGCGGGGTGCACTGCAGCATGCCGGTGACCACCGCGGTGGCGAGGGCGGGCGAGCCGCCCTGGCAGTTGCCCGCCACGCAGAGCATCAGCGGCACGGAGACCGCCAGCCCGAGCGCGTCGGCGCCGTCGGTCGGCGGCAAGACGGTGACCAGCGGGCGGGCCAGCGCCGAACACTGCGCGGTCACCGTCGCGGCGCTGCTGGGCGTGCAGTCGACGCCCTGCGCGGGCGCGGCGCCCTGGTCGTCGACGGCGGGGACCACCACCGACTCGTCGATGAGCATGCCGCCCGAGGGGTTGGGCAGCGTGGTGCAGACCACCGCGTCCTGCAGGGATAGCGTCTGGGTGCCGGGGTCGACGCTGATGGGCAGCCCCAGGGTGACGCCGCCGCCGAGCATGGGCACGGTGGTCATCCCCGGCCCCGCGCACGGCGAGGTGGCCGTGCCACCGCCACCGTCCGCCCTCGCCGTCGCCACCTGCGTGCCCGCGGCGAGCAGGCACGCGGCGAGCACCGTGGCAAGCCTCCTGGCTTCCCGCATCGTCCTGACCTCCCTTGGCATCCCGGCTTCTTGTTCTCACCGGTGCCCGCTGCCGCCACGGCGGTCGAGCCCTGCCTTTCACTTGAGTAGACGGGCGAGCCCCCGATTCGTATTCGAATTCGCCGCAGATCGGTCGAACGGCCCCCCGAGGCGGCCGCCGGTCAGCTCCTAGCCGGCCAGGCCCTCGACCAGGGCGCGCTCCTCGGCACCGAACCAGGGCGGCTCGCCGGCCGCGGCGTTGTCGGCCATGCGCCCGCGCCGCGAGGTGGCGGGAATGGCCACCGTGCAGCGCGTGTCGCTGAGGATCCACTTGAGCAGCGCCTGGGCCCAGGTGCGCACGCCGAAGGGCTGCAGAGGTTCGAGCTGCTCGGCGCGCGGCTTGCGGCGCAGCAGCGCGCCCTCGGCGAAGGGGCGCATCACCACCACGCCGAGGCCCAGCTCCGCCGCCAGCGGCAGGATGCGCTGCTCCACCTCGCGCTGCCGCGGGTTGTAGGGCACCTGCACGGCGTCGACGCGGCCGCTGCGCATCACCCGCTCCATCTCGTCGAACGCCGACGTGCTGTAGTGCGAGGCGCCGAGGGCGCGCACCTTTCCCGCCTCGCGCAGCTCTTCGAGCAGGTGCAGGCGCGCCGGCCAGGCCACCAGGTTGTGCACCTGGTAGAGCTCGACGTGGCCGCCGAAGACGCGCAGTGCGTGGTCGACCTGCCGGCCCGCCTCGACATCGTCGGAGGTCCACACCTTGGTGGCCACCACGAACTCGTCGCGGTGCAGCGCCACGCCGCGACCCAGCACCGTCTCCGCGTTGCCGTACATCGGCGAGCTGTCGACCAGGCGCACGCCCGCGGCGTGGGCCTCCTCGACGATGGCCATGCGCTCGCGCTCGCCGCGGTCGCCGCGCACGTCGAAGGTTCGCCAGGTGCCCATGCCGACGACGGGAACGTCGATGCCGGACTGCCCGAGCGGCCGTCGTTCCATCGTCGGGCAGTCTACGTCGCCCGCTCTTCGTCGTCGTTCACGACGGCGCCTCTCCCAGCGGCAGGGTGAGGTCCTCGGCGAGCGGGTCGCGCAGGTCGAGGGCGGACACCTCCATGACCCGATCGGAGGGCGGGCCGAAGCCGAACTTGGCGTAGAGCGCGTGGGCGTCGCGGGTGTGCAGCAGCCAGCGGCGCACCGGCGCGCCGTTGACCACCGCCTCGCGCACCAGCTCGACGCCCAGGCCGCGGCCGCGGTGGCTGTCGAGCACGTAGACGTCGGCCAGGTAGGCGAGCACGGAGCCGTCGGAGACGACGCGGCAGAAGCCCACCTGTTCATCGTGCTGGTAGAGGCCGATGACGCGGAAGGAGTCGCGGACCAGCTGCTCGACGGTTTCCAGGGACCGACCGGCCGCCCAGTAGGATTCGGCGCTGAGGTAGGCGTGGACGGCGGCGGCGTCGACGCGGTCGCGGTCGTCGTCGAGCTCGTACCCGTCCCCCAGGTCGCGTCGCATGGCGCCGTGTATCCTGCCAAAACGTCAGCGTGCAGGAGTGACCGGCGATGAGCATCCGCGAGGCCTACCAGAGCGGCGGCAGCTTCGGCGACGTGGGCGGCGCCGAGCGACCCCACCAGTTCGCGTCAACCTCGACGGTGACGCCCTACAAGCTGCTGCCGGGGCTGGCGGCGCGCGCGGTGCACGGCGAGCGCGTCACCCTGGCGGTGGTCGACCTGGCGCCGGGCCTGGTGATGGCGCCGCACCAGCACGTCAACGAGCAGATCGGCGTGGTGGTGCGCGGCGAGATGCTCTTCACCGTCGGCGGCGAGCCGCGGCGGCGCGTCGCCGGCGACATGTGGGTGATCCCGCCGGGCGTGCCGCACGAGGTCACCGCGGGCCCCGAGGGCTGCACGGTGATCGAGTGCTTCTCGCCCATCCGCGAGGACTGGGAAGGGCTGGAGCGCGGCGAGCCGGGGCCGGGTTCCTGGCCGGAATGACCGGAACGGTTCGGTAGCCACCCGACACGAACTCGCCACGTGACGGTGCGCCCTGGCGCTCCCCGGGGCGGTTCGATCATGCTTGCTCGCATGTCGCGCAACCGCGTCCGCCTGCTCGTCGCCGCCGCCGTCACCACCGTCACCTGCGCTGCCAACCTGGCCGTCGCGCAGGCCGCCGGCTGGGCTCCGCCGCCCGTCGGCGCCATCGGGCTCGCGCCCACGAGCGACGGCACGGGCTACTGGATCGCCGCCTCCTACGGCGACGTGCTCAACTTCGGGCAGGCCCCGGCGTACGGCGCGCCCAGCAGCGTGGCGCTCAACCAGCCGCTGGTGGGCGTCGCCACCACGGCCAGCGGTGCCGGCTACTGGCTGGTCGCGGCCGACGGCGGCATCTTCCCCTTCGGCGACGCGGTCGACCACTCCTACGGCTCCACCGGCGGCGTGCGACTCAACCAGCCCATCGTGGGCATGGCGCGCACCGCCACCGGCAACGGCTACTGGCTGGTCGCGTCGGACGGCGGCATCTTCCCCTTCGGTGACGCGGCCGGCTACGGCTCGACCGGCGGCACGCGGCTCAACCAGCCCATCGTCGGCATGGCGGCGACGCCGGACGGCGGCGGCTACTGGCTGGTTGCTGCCGATGGTGGCATCTTCCCCTTCGGCGACGCGGTGGGCTACGGCTCCACCGGGGCGATGCGACTCAACGATCCCATCGTCGGCATGGCGGCGACGGCGAGCGGCAAAGGCTACTGGCTGGTCGCCGCAGACGGCGGGCTCTTCCCATTCGGCGACGCCGTGTATCACTCCTACGGCTCGACGGGGAACCTGCGCCTGGTGCAGCCCATCGTGGCCATGGCGGCGACGCCGGACGGCAACGGCTACTGGATGGTGGCGCGCGACGGCGGCGTCTTCCCCTTCGGCGACGCGGGCTCGTACGGCTCGGCGTCGGGACACATCCGCTACGGCAACGACGTGGCCTCCAACACGGCCTGCGGCGTGCCCTCCAACGCGGTCTCCCCGGTGGGCAGGACCATCGTCATCAGCCTGCGCTGCCAGGAGCTGTCGGCGTACCAGAACGGCATGCCGATCCTGACCACCTACATCACCACTGGCCGTCCCGCGCTGCCCACGCCGCCCGGGCAGTACTCGGTGCTGCGCAAGGTGAGTCCCTGGCTGATGACCTCGGACTGGCCGACCTGGTCGCCCTACTGGTACCCGCCGAGCTGGGTGCGGTACACGCTCTGGTTCCGCAACGACGGCTACGCCATCCATGACGCGCCGTGGCGCTCGGCGTACGGTCCGGGCACGCAGGCCAACGGCAGCCACGGCTGCGTCAACGTGCCCATGCCGATCATGCAGACGCTCTACAACTGGGCGACGGTGGGCACGCCGGTGCGCGTCTACTAGCCGATGAAGTTGCCCTGCGCCCACAGCGTGGCGATGTAGGCCATCACGCCGCCTGACACGGTGAGCACGGCCATGGAGCGGTGCGCGCTGCGCATGCAGACGTCGGCCACGATGACGAGCACCGGCAGCATGGCGATCTCGTAGCGGCCCACCGACAGCCAGTAGGGCTGCGCCACCGCGAGCACCCAGACCACCGTCGCGTACAGGGCGAACGACCAGGGCATGCCGCCGCGGTTCCAGCGCGCGCCCAGCCAGGGCCAGAGCCAGAGCAGCACGCAGGCGGCGAAGCCGAGCACGCCGCAGACCAGCTCCGCGGCGAAGATGTAGGTGTTCGACTGCGGCTCCAGGGCTCCGCCGACCTGGTCGAGGGTGGCCGTGAAGCCGGTCCAGGGATTGGTGAGCTGGCGGTGGAAGGAGGCACTGCTCTGGATGTGGAAGAAGGCGCGCACGTCGTGCGCGTGCAGGCCGGCGTAGACGCAGAACAGCACGAAGGGCAGCGGGATGAGCAAGGCGGCGAGCGCGTCGGCGCGCGGCCTGGTGCGCCGTGCCATCGCGTATTCGACGGCGAAGGCGAAGAACAGCGCCAGGCCGGTGACGCGCACCGAGGTGGCCAGCGCACCGCAGAGCGCCGCGGCCAGGAAGCGCTGCTGCCGCAGGAAGTACAGGCTGGCCGCGGCGGCGGCGAGGAAGGCGCTCTCGGTGTAGACGACGCTGAGGAACACGCCGTACGGCACCAGCGCCAGCAGCCACACCGCGAAGCGCGCCGAGCGCTCGTCGCGTTCCGCGGAGACGAGACGCGCCACGAACACCAGCGCGATCAGCTCGCACACCGCCGAGACGACCACGCCGGCCAGCACCGCGTCGACGAGGACGAGCTGCGCGGCGCGCAGCAGCAGCGGGAATCCCGGCATGAACGCCCACACGTGCGCGGCTGCGCCGGGCGTGGGATCGCTGTTGGCCGGGTAGCCGAAGGCGGCGATCTGCAGATACGACTGGCCGTCCCAGTGCGAAAAGCTGTCCTTGACGCCGAGCCAGCCGGGGACGCCCACCCCCCCGCCGTGCTGCCAGGTGGCCAGGTAGATGACCCCGATGGTGATGAGCTTGCCCGCGATGAAGGGCGCGATGCTGAGTCGCAGCGCGGCGCGCATGCCCAGTCCCGGACCGGCGGCGCGCTGCAGGTTCACCGGCGCGACCGCGGCGCGCGCCGGCTGAGCCACATCCTCCACAGCTCGCCGAAGGCGCGCGCCACCACGGCGGGATCGTTGCCCGTCGCGGTGCCGGCGGTGCGCGGATAGTGCGGGATGGGCACCTCGGCGACGCGCAGCCCGCGTTCGCGCGCGGCCAGCATCAGTTCGGTCGAGACCATGGCACCGTCGCAATGCAGGCCGTCGACGATGTCGCGCGGGAAGAGCTTGAAGGCGCAGTTGACGTCGCGCGTTGTCGCGCCCATCGTGGCGCGCACCACGGTGAAGAAGGCGCGGTTGCTGGCCCGGCGCAGCAGCGGGTCCTGCCGCTGCGCGCGGTAGCCGGCCACCATGGTGCCGGGCGCCCAGGCGTCGAGCAGCCGGGTGACGTCGGCGGGGTCGAACTGGCCGTCGGCGTCCATCAGCCACACCGCGTCGTGGCGCGCGGCGTGGAAGCCGGTGCGCAGCGCGGCGCCGTAGCCGCGATTGCGCTCGTGTGCGACCAGGCGCACGCGAGGCTCCTGCTCGGCCAGTGCGGCGACGGCACGGCCGGTGCCGTCGGTGCTGCCGTCGTCGACGACGATGACCTCGAACTCCGGCACGCCGGCGGCATCGAGCGCGGCAACGGTGCGCGCGGCCACGTCGGCGATGACCGCCACCTCGTCGTAGGCGGGGAGCACCGCGGACACCGTGGGTCGGGGCGCCGGCCCCTGGGGCCGCAGGTCGGTCACGAGGGCGGCATCGTACATGAACGCCGGAAATCCGCTCCCGGCCTCCGCGATTTCCGGCGTGCCAGGGGTGCCGGCTGCGGCGACGTGAAGTCGCCGACGCCGGCGGTGATTTCTATGAGCGCTGCCGCCGCCGCCTCCGCAGCGCACCGAGCGCCACCAGTCCCGCCGCGCTCCAGGCGCTGAGCACGCCCGCCGCCACGCCACCGGCGGCGCCGGTGTTGGGCAGGCTCACACCCACCGCGGCGGCCACCAGGTGATGGCCGTGCACCGTCGAGCTGATCGGCGTCCCGTTGGTGCACCAGGGGTTGTTGGGCACGCCCGCGCAGGGGTTGGGCATGGTCGCCAGGTCGTGCGGGATGGGGAAGATGGTGACCTGGGTGAACGGCGGGTAGTTGGTCACCGCGGGGACGGTGGGGCAGTTGGGGGTGATCGGTCCCACGCTGACCGCGCCCGGCGTGGTGCAGACGAGCTGCACGAAGCTGGGGCCGATGTTGCCGTTGGGCTGGCCGCAGGGCTGGCCCATCACGGTCTGGATCTGCGGCGGGTCGCTGCTCAGGGTGCCGGAGGTGTCGGTGTTGTCGTGGAAGCAGTTGCCCGGGTCGTGCACCAGGGTGGCCACGGCGATGTCGGCATTGCCCGGGTTGCCGTAGGTGCCGTCGCCCGTGAAGGTGTTGGCCGCCACCTCGTTGCCGAAGGCGTTGTAGTAGCAGAGCGGCGTCAGCGGGGTGCTCAGGTCGGTGCCGCCGCGGCAGGCCGCCCCGGCATCGACCGCGTCCCGCGGTGGCGTCTCGGTGTCGGGGAAGTCGTTGACCACCACGCCCCAGGACTTGTTGTTCGTGATGGTGTTGTTCACCACCGTGTAGTTCTGCACGCCGCTGAGCAGGATGCCCGTGCCGGGCGGCGCCGCGCCGGCGATGCCGAAGCTCGGTGCGTTCTGGTTGTTGTTGTCGTGAACGTTGTTGTTGCGGATAATGCTGCACGACGTGGTGGGATCGTCGGGGCAGGCGCCATTGGGCGGCGAGGGCCAGTCGTCGTTGTTGAGCGCGTTGGGAGCGATGCCCGCCTTGTTGTTGTCCCACTCGCTGTTCTCGAGGATGAGGTGGCCACCCGCGTTGGTGCCGCTGAAGCCCAGCGCGCTGTTCTCGGCGTGCCCGTCGGTGAGATCGACGTTGCAGTCCGGGCAGGCGCCGATGTAGTAGGCGCTGTCGCCCATGTTGCTGGCGTAGGTGTGGGCCAGCAGGCCCGGGCCCTTCTCGTTGCTGGTGAAGATGCCGTACTGGCCCATCGAGGTCGAGCTCGACCCCTGGTTGGCCGGGTCGGTGCCGTAGTTGTACGAGGAGCTGGCGGTGAGGTACTGGCCGGTGAACGAGCCCATGCCGATGTGGCCGGTTCCGTCGCCGCCGTTGAACCAGATCTCGTTGCCCTCGCCGCCACCGCTGCTGCTCAGGTAGTTGCAGACGGTGAGGTTCTCCACCGAGACGCCGTCGACCTTGAAGACCTCGACACCGTTGCGACCCACGTAGTCGCCGCCGGAGTCCACCGGCGTGCGCTGCTGCGAGGAGGGCAGGGAGTCGCAGCCGAACCCGTCGGGGTTGGGCGCGCTCGCCAGCGTGCCGTCGACGACGACGTGGTTGCGATCCATGCCGCGCAGGTGGATGCCCGGGGTGGTGATGAGCACGCCCGCGCTCTCGCCGGCGCCGGGGACGCCCTGCTCGTGGTAGTCGCCGGGTCCGACCAGCACCCAGTCGCCGGGCTGGGCGGCGTTGACCGCCGCCTGGATCGAGGTGTAGTCGCCGGCCACGCCGCCGAAGCTGCCCACGGTGAGGACGTGCGCCGCCTGGGCGCTCGCCGAGCCGGTGCCGCTCAGCGCAGCCGCCACGGTGACGGTGACGGCCGCGGCCAGCACCCAGGTTCTGCGTGCACGCATGTCGATTCGATCTCCTTCCACTGCCTGCTCGAGCCGCACGGCACGGCCCGCTCGCCCCCGGATATCAAGACGAACGGGCCGACCCCGTCATTGCGTTGGGCGGCCGCGCACGGCGTCCGGGTAGAGGGTGCCGCTGCCGGTGTTGATGACCACCACGCGCTCGCCCTCGCGGATCCAGCCCTCCCGGCGCAGCCGCCGCGCCGCCGCCACGGTGACCGCGCCCTCCGGGCAGACGAACAGGCCTTCGAGGCGCCCGGTGAGGTCGAGGTCGTCGAGGGTCAGCTCGTCCTCGACGGCCACCGCGCAGCCCTCGGTGCGGCGCACGGCGTCGAGGATGAGGAAGTCGCCGAGCGGCTTGGGCACGGTGATGCCGAAGGCCGCGGTGTGGGCGCCCTCCCAGGGCTCGGCGGTGTCGGCGCCCTGCTCCCAGGCGCGCACGATGGGCGCGCAGCCGCTCGCCTGGGCGGCCACCAGGCGGGGCCAGCACCCCTCGATCCAGCCCAGCGCCTCCAGCTCCTCGAGCGCCTTGGCGATGCCGATGAGGCCGACGCCGCCGCCGGTCGGGTAGACGATCACGTCGGGGAGCGTCCAGCCGAGCTGCTCGAAGAGCTCCAGGCCCATCGTCTTCTTGCCCTCCAGGCGGTACGGCTCGCGCAGCGTGGAGGCGTCGAACCAGCCGTGCTCGCGCACGCCCGCGGCGATCAGCCGGCCCGCGTCGCTGATGAGCCCGTCGACCAGTGTCACGTCCGCGCCCGCGACCCTCATCTCCAGCGAGGGCATCACCGGCGCGTCGCGCGGGACCGCCACGGTGATGCGCATGCCCGCGCGCGCCGCGTAGGCCGCCCAGGCCGCGCCCGCGTTGCCGTTGGTGGGCATGGCCACGTGCGCGATGCCCAGCTCGCGCGCCCGCGACACGCCGACCGCGGCGCCGCGCGCCTTGAAGGTGCCGGTGGGCAGCCGGCCCTCGTCCTTGACGAGCAGTTCACCGATGCCCAGCTCGCGGGCCAGGCGCGGCGCGGGCAGCAGCGGCGTCATGGTCTCGCCGAAGCTGACCGCGTCGTCGACGTCCTGCAGTGGCAGCAGCTCCGCGTAGCGCCACATCGTCGCGTCACGCGCTGCGATGTCGCGCGGTGCCACGGTGGAGCGCACGGTGTCGAGGTCGTAGCGCGCCAGCAGCGGCGAGCCGCACTGCGTGCAGACGTTCTGCACGACGAAGGCGTCGTGGCGCAGCCCGCAGCGCGGGCATTCCAGGTGCGTCAGCGCGCTGGGCATCAGCGCAGCACGCGGTCGAGGAACTCGAAGGCGCGCGGGTAGGCGTCGAGCCGGCTGTCCAGCCGGGCCAGGCCGTGGCCCTCGTTGCCGTAGACGAGCAGCTCGGTGGCGATGCCCTTGCCGCGCAGCACCTGGTGGATCTGCTCGGCCTCCGAGAGCGGCACGCGGGGGTCGTTGGCGCCGTGGATGATGAACAGCGGCGCGCGCATGCGGTCGACGTGGGTCAGCGGCGAGGCCTCGACCAGGAAGTCGCGATCGGTGTCGAGGCGTCCGTACTCGCGCTCGCGGATGGCGCGGCGCCACACCGAGGTGTTCTCCAGGAATGTCACCAGGCTGGACATGCCCACCAGGTCGACGCCCGCCGCCCACAGCTCGGGCTGGAAGGTGAGCCCGCAGAGCACCATGTAGCCGCCGTAGGAGCCGCCCCAGAGCGCGGCGCGGCCCTGGTCGAGTCCCGCCTCGGCCAGCCAGCCGTGGATCGAGGCCAGGTCGCGCACCGAGTCGAGCCGCAGGCGCACGTCGTCGAGGTGCGCGTAACGCTTGCCGTATCCCGTCGAGCCGCGCACGTTGGGAGCCACCACCGCGTAGCCGCGCATCACCAGCGCCTGGATCACCGGGCTCCAGATCAGCTCGGTCTGCGACTCCGGCCCGCCGTGGATGAGCACCACCACCGGCGGCGCCTCACCGGTGTGCCGCGGGCGGTAGAGGAACGCGGGGATGTGCTCGCCGTCGAAGGACTCGATGGACACCGTCTCCGGCATCACGCAGTCCTCGACGGCGACGTCGCGCGGCGGGTCCACCAGGCAGCGCGCCTGCCCCGCGTTGCTGCCGTCGATGTCAGCAACCCACACCGCGGGCGGGCGCAGCGGCGAGGTGAAGGTGAAGACCACGCCGTCGCCGTCCGGGGTGAAGCGCGGGTTGGGCAGCAGGCCTTCGCGCCAGGCCACGCCGGCCTCGGGCATGGCGATGGCGGTGATGCGCTCCAGGCTGCGCGCGTCGAGCACCTCCAGTCGGGTGCGGCCGTTCTCGTTGGCCGCGAGCAGCAGGCGGCGACCGGAATGGTCGCTCCAACAGGCGCATTCCCAGCCGACGTCGAGCACCTCGGTCCACTGACGCGTGGCCAGGTCGAAGCGCGACAGCGCCATGGTGTCGCGCCCCGCATCAGTCGAGGCGATGAAGCCCGACGAGTCCGCAAGCCAGGCGGGTTCGCCGTAGGATGCGTCGTCGTCGTGCGGCGTCGCGTGCACCACCTCGTCGCTCTGCAGGTCGCAGAGGAACATGTCGTAGTCCATGCTGCGGTCGGTGGCGCGCAGCAGCGCCACCCAGCGCCCGTCGGGCGAGAAGCCGAGCGGCTCGCACCAGCCGCCGCGGTCGAAGACGACGCGCTCGGTGCCGTCGCGCAGGTCGTGCACCACCACGTCGAAGTCGACGCCGTTGCGCCGGTTGACGGCGTAGGCGAAGTGCCGCCCGTCGCGGCTGAAGTCGCCGAAGCGATGGATGTACTGCGGGTCGACCACCAGCGGCCGCAGCGCGCCGAGCGGCTCGTCGAGCAGGTGGAGCTGGTGGCGCTCGTTGCCGCCTTCGGCCATGCTCACCAGCACCCGCTCGCCGCCGGGGACGAAGCGTCCGGCCACGGGCTCGGGCTGGTCGGTGAGCCGCACCGCCTCGCCGCCTCCCAGCGGCAGGCGATAGAGCTGGTCGGTGCCGCCGCGGTTGTCGGCGACCAGCACGGACTCGGCGGACACGTCGAGCGCGGCGGTGGCGGGGATGCGCAGCAGCGCGTCGAGCGGAGAGGTGGTCGAGGCCATCGGGCTGGCAACCTACCGCATCGGCACGGCCTCGCGGGCGCGCCGTCAGCAGTAGGCGGCCCAGCTGACCCCGGCGTCGTGTGAGCAGAGGAAGCCCGCCTTGCCGCTGGAATCGGTGCTGTTCATCAGCGCCAGCAAGGTGCCGTCCGGCAGCGAGACGACGCCGCCGACACCCGCCGTGCGCATCACGCTGCTGCTGAACTGGCTGGGCTGCCCGCCGGAGCCGACGTTGGCCATGGCCATGTGAAACCGGTTGTCGTCACCCTGCCAGCCACTCTCGACGGCGAAGGCCAGCGCGCCGCCACCGTCGAGGTACGGCCAGATGCGTGACCAGGCTCCCTGCGGCTGGGCCGGCAAGGCCACCGATCGGAAGCTGTGACCGAGGTCCGTCGACAGCTCCACCGACGGCTGGAAGCCTCCGCTGACGAGGATGATCGTGTGATCTCGCTGGTACGCGGGTGAGACGGCGATCGACCCATGGCGACCGAGCTGCATGCTGTCGCACGGCGCGCCGCTGGGATCGCAGGAGAGCAGGTACTCGGTGGACGGCGAGCTGTCGATGCCCGCGTCCTGCGCGAGACTCGCCCTGTATCCGTGCACCAGCAACCGCGTGCCGGCGTAGGCCAGTTCAACGGTGTCGCTGATGTCGGGGTAGCGCGGTCCGACGCTCACCCGTCGCGTGTGTTCGTCGTAGCGCAGCGGCGGCTGGCTGCCGATGACCACTACGCTGTCGCCGTCCGCAGCCGGCACCAGCGCGGCGCCGCCGTCGACCTGCAGCGGCAGCGCCATGGTGAAGACGTTGCCGTCGTCGTCGCTGCGCCACAGGCCTCCGTTGGCGACCGCGAAGATGGTGTGGGTGCGGTCGTAGTCGAAGGGCATCAGGATCTCGCCGCCGAGGTAGTCGATCGCAGCGCGCAGCGTCCAGGTGTGCCCGCCGTCGCGACTGCGGTAGAGCACCTCGTTGAGGCACTCCGTGCAGTACATCGGCCAGCCCCAGGCGAAGAGGGTGTGGTCACTCTCGTAGGTCGGCGACGCGGAGGACCCGTAGATGATGGCGTCGTGCGGGTCCGGTGAGGGCAGCACGTAGTCGGTGAGCGGCGGGTCGACGTACCCGGGCGACGGCGTGGTCCGTGGCGGCCCCGGCTGAACCGCGGTGCGGCCGGGCACGGCAGGCGGCAGGACCACGGCCTCACGTTCGCCGCCGTCGACGCGCAGCCCGCGCGCGGCAGGGGCGGCAGCCACCGTGACCGCGCCGGACCGTGTCGTGCCGGCCTGCGGGGCGGTCGCGAGACCGGGGCCGAGCAGCCCGGAGGTGCCGGCGATGATCAGCAGCAGGGCCGGCCCCGCGGTGATGCTGGTCACCGACGGGTGGGCGACGGCGCCGGCGAGCCGTGACCGCAGCGCGGTGCGGCCCCCGGCGCGCCGCGCCGCCCAGCCCATCAGCAGGGCGAGCGTGGTCGCCCCCGCGCCGCCGAGCCGCAGCGCGACGGCGCGAGCCCGGGCCCGGGCTCGGTGGGCCAGCCAGCGCACCGTCCCCTCGGGCCGGCCCATGGCCTCGGCGACGTCGGCGGGCGCCTGGTCGCGCATGTACAGGGAGGTGAGCAGGGCGCGGTCGTCGAACTGGAGGTCGGCGAGGATCTTCTCCACCCAGGCCCGCTCCACCACGGTGTCGGCGGGATCCTCCTCGGCGTCGAAGGGCTCGGGCTCGTGGCCGGCGAAGCGGGCGCGCCGCTGCGCCATGCGCAGGCAGACGCGCGCGGCGACCGCGACCAGCCACGCCTCGGGGTTCTCGATGCGCTCGCCGCGCGCGTGGCGCACGAAGTGGAGCAGCGTCTCCTGCATCGCGTCGTCGGCGTCGGAGGGATGGCTGGTCCTGGCCAGGCAGAAGCGGTGCAGGGCGGCACCGTGCTCGCTCAGCACCTGCTCGACGAGCTGGGAGCCGGCGTCGCCGCTCCTCCGCGTCCCTCCCTGGTCCATCGCAACCGCCTCCCTTCCCGCACGGTGCCGATCACACGCGCCGCCGGCACCTGCTGACATGACGCCAAGGAGACGGACGAACTTGCATCTTGGCCGCAAATCGCACAGAGGCCAACGAAACGCGGCTTTGCCTGCACTACATGAGGCTGCGGCGAATCCTGCTCTGCGTCATCCGGCAGTGCAGCCAACGCGAACACCGCGTCACTGCACTACAGGGCGACGGAAGCGTTCGACCGAACGCGACACGAGAGCAAGGAGGGTCCACGACATGCACATCACCTTCATCCCCCGCGGCCTGGTTCGCCGCGGACTCGTCGCCGCCGTGGCGCTGGCCGCCGCGGGCGTCGCCACCGGAGGTCCGCTCACCACGCATGCGGCCGACATCGACAACTGCGGTCCCAACCTGGCCATGACCTGCGTGGGCGTGGTGGAGTCGGTGAGCGCCAACGGCAATCCCGCGGTTGCCGTCGCCTCGTGCACTGCCACGGTGAGCAGCGAGGTCGTCGCGGTGGCGGCCGGCGTGAAGTGCTGGCTCATCGACACCGACACCGGCAACTCCATCGTTGCCAACTCGACTCGCGAGCTCTGGCTGCCGGGCGCCGCTTCGACGACGGCCATCGACCTGACCGGGCTCGCCTCGGACCACTACCAGGTCTGCGTCGAGGGCGGCTATGTCACCGTCTTCGGCTCGGTGAACGACGTGGCGAACCCGGTCTGCTCCGCGATCATCGTCTGATCGCGCGAGGCAAGGAGATCGCCATGCGCATGCTCAGCTTCCGGCCGCGGCTGCTCCGCCGTGCGGCGGCACTGGCCGCAACCTTCGCCATCGCCGGCGTCGCCGGGCCCCTGGCGACCACCGCACACGCATCGCTGACGCAGAACTGCGGACCCAACCTCGCCATGACCTGCGCCGGCACCTTCGTGCACGTCTCCGTCCTCGGCAGCACCGAGCAGATCGCCGCGTCCTGCACCGCGGAGATCGGCGGCGCGGCCAGCACCGGCGTGCACTGCTACATCGAGAACGGCCCGGGCGGCCCGGCGATCAACGGGGTGGCCAGCATCCTCTGGGAGCCAGGAGGAGTGGCCACCACCACCGCCGTCTTCAGCGTCGCCCCCAGCGACAACTACCTCCTCTGCATCGAAGGGGCGTGGGTGGCCTTCGCCGGCCCGAATCCCACCGACGACACGTTCACCAACCCGGTCTGCGGCACGCTCCTCATCGACTGAGCCCGGCAGCCGCGCGCCGCACCCTGGCCGGGCGTCCACGCCGTGTGGGCGTCCGGCCTTCATGTCATGCTTGGCGGCCGATGGCCGACGGTTCGCAACCGCCCCGCCCGCGCCTGCTGCTCGACTCGCCGAGCCTGCTCTACCGCGCCTTCTTCGCCCTGCCGGTGAGCATCCGCGACCCGCAGGGGCAGTCGGTCAACGCGGTGCGCGGCTACCTCGACATGGTCAGCAACATCATGCGCGAGCACCGTCCCGCGCAGGTGGTGCACGTCTTCGACGCCGACTGGCGTCCCGCCTACCGCGTCGCCGCCTACGCGGGCTACAAGGCGGACCGCCGTCCCGACCCGCCCGAGCTGCCGCCGCAGCTCGACATGCTGCTCGAAGTCCTCGAAGCCACGCAGATGCCGGTGGCGTCGGCGCCCGGCTACGAAGCCGACGACGCCATCGGCACTCTCGCCGCGCACGCAAGCGACGACGATCCGGTCGAGATCGTCAGCGGTGACCGCGATCTCATGCAGCTGGTACGCGACCCCGCGGTGGTGATGCTGTTCATCGTCAAGGGCGTCAAGGACCTGCACCGCTACGACGAGTCCGCAGTGCGCGAGCGTTTCGGCATCCCGCCGCGCCTCTACGCGGACTTCGCCACCCTGCGCGGCGATCCCTCCGACGGGCTGCCCGGCGTCGCCGGCGTCGGCGCCAAGACCGCGGCGACGTTGCTCACGCGCTACGGATCGCTCGACGCGCTGATCGCCGCCACCGACACCTCACCGCGACTCCGCGAGTCGCTGCGCGTGCAGTCCGATTACCTGCAGGCCATGCGCACCGTGGTGCCCGTCTGTCTCGACGCGCCGGTCACCATCACCGAACCGGGCTCGCCCGACCACGAGCGGCTCGCCGAGCTCTCGCAGCGGCACGCGCTCAGGGGGTCGATCGATCGCCTGGAGGCGGCGATGGCCGAGATCGCCAGTCCAGCACGGTGATCTCACCGCCCTCGACATGGACGCGCTCGACCGCGTTGCAGTCGCGGTCGAGCACGTCGTAGTCGCCACGGCGAAGGTCGCCGTACACCGCGGCGTGGGCGACGATCGCACCCACGCGCCGGGTCAGCACGGCGACGTGGGTGCGGTGGCCGTCGCCCACCCGCTCCACCTCGATCTCCTCACCGACGCGGTCGCCGTCCGTGTGGATCAGCAGCGAGCCGACGTCGCCGCCGATGTCGAGCACGACGCTGCCGGTGGTGAGGTCTGCGGGGAGCGGGTGATGCGTGGCCATGGTTTCTGCTGTGCCTACGACGAGGGTGTGTCGAAGCCGTCGTGCGGCACGCCGAGATAGGGGAAGTGGTCGAGGTACGACACGCCGCTGTTGGCGATGGTCAGCCCGTCGGTCACCGCCGGGATGGCGGCGTCGGGCGTGTAGGACGGGTTCACCAGCGGGTAGGTGAGGCCGGCGATGGCGCGCACCTCGATGGTGACCACGTCGTCGATGAGGCGGCGGCCGTTGGGGAAGCCGGCGGCGTCACCGCCGACCAGGCCGAGCACGTTGGCCGAGCCCGGCTCCGTCGCCGGGATGGCCACGTTGAGCCGCAGCATGTCGGCGGGCGTGGAGCCGGTGAAGTTCTGGAAGCCCGGCACGATGCCGCTGGGGATGCCCGTCATCAGGATGGCGGCCAGGTCGGCGCGCGCCGCGGTGAGCCCCGCCAGGTTGGGGAACACGTTGGGGTAGAGCACCGGCAGCAGGCGCGCCAGCTCGGGATGCTGTACGTACTTGAGGAACTGCGCGTCCTGCGAGGGCGGCACCGCGTTCCAGAGGTCCTTCTCCGCCATCGGGGTGATGACCTCGTTGAAGAGCGGGTTGCCCAGCCGCGAGACCTGCACCCACGGGCCCGTCTCCAGGTCGTCGCCCACGCTGTCGCGCACCGACACCTTGCGCCGGCTGGCCGCGCCCCAGATGCCCAGCACCGCGCGCGCGTCCAGGGCGTCACTCGGGCTGCTGCCGTCGCGGGTCAGCATCGAGATGGGCACCTGGATGGCGATGGCGTGGACGTTGGCCTGCTTGGTGGAGTTGACGCCGGGCGCGGCCGGCAGCGGGATGAGGTGCAGCTCCTGCACTGGGCGCAGCGCGCCGAGGTCGAAGATGGAGCCGAGGTCGACGAAGAAGCCCTCGGCCCGCTGCCCGGCGAAGACGCGCACGCCGCCGCCGATGTCGTGCACCGCGGCGCCGGCGAGCGACGCGTAGTCGGGCGTGGAACGCGGGCCGATGTTGCAGGGCGGGCAGGTGAGCCCGGAGGCGAGCACTCGCGACCCCTGCGCGGTGACCGCGGTCACCGAGTAGGCCTGCCGCCGGTTCCAGCTGGGGCTGTCCAGGGCGGTGATGGGACCGGTGTTGTAGAGGAAGGTGTCGTCGTTGCGCAGCGTGGTCGTGAAGCGGAACTGGAAGGTGACCTCGGCGAGCGCGTCGCCGTCGTTGTCGACGTTGATCTCGTAGAGGACGTCGTCGCCGAACTCGTAGAAGTTGGGACCGCCCGCCGGGGACTCGACGGGGATGTAGTTGGTGATGATGGTGACCGTGCCGGCACGGTCGGGACTGACGAACGCGTACGTGTCAGTGTTGTCGGCAACCGGGTCCTTGCTGATGGCCGGTGCTTCGCGATGAGAGGACATGGCTCGAAACCTCCCGCTCAGCCGGCCGCGTCGACGATGCGGCGGACCAGCGCCGCGTCCTTGACGGCGACCTCGCGCTCACCGACCACCACGGCCAGCTCGCCCTTGCGCGCGTTGCGCACGTAGGCGACCACCGGGGCGTCGGGGAGCGGGCCGCTCGGTGCCTTGGCCAGACCGGCGGCGCCGGCCAGGCCGGGCACACCGGCCACGGCGCCGAGCGCCGCCGCCCCGGTGACAGCGCCTGCCGAGGAAAGGAAGGCGCGACGAGACAGCTTGGACATACCGATACCTCCTGCCCGACCCCTGCGTCGTGGGCTATGCCATGTCTACGCGGCCGCCCTCGCAGTGGATCACCCGCCAGTCTCCCACCAATTCCCTTGCCGTGCCGGAGTGGTATGACATCGCCTGCAGATGACAGTGCTCGGCTTCGCCCTGTTCGACTCCCCCATCGGCGCCTGCGGCGTCGCCTGGAGCCGGCGCGGCATCGTGGCGGTGCAGCTCCCTGAGGCGCGCGAGGCGACCACCCGTGCGCGGATGCAGCGCCTTTTCCCCAGCGCCCGCGAGACCGCGCCGCCCGCCGCCGTGGAGCGCGCCGTCGAACGCATGGCCGCGCTCCTCGCCGGCGACCTCGTCGCCGGCGACCTGACCGGCGTCACCCTCGACTACGAGGGAGTGCCCGCGTTCCACCGCCGCATCTACGAGACAGTGCGCGGCATCCGGCCGGGCGACTCGATGACCTACGGCGAGGTGGCCATGCTGGCCGGCGCGCCCGGCGCGGCGCGCGCGGTGGGGCAGGCCATGTCGCGCAATCCCTACGCGGTCATCGTGCCCTGCCATCGCGTGGTCGCCGCGGGCGGGCGCGTCGGCGGCTTCTCGGCGCGCGGCGGCGTGGGCACCAAGCTGCGCATGCTCGCCGCCGAGGGCGTCAGGGTCGACGAGCGCGGACGCATGCATCGCAACGGCGCCACCAGCGCGGGCGCACGTGGCCGCTGAGACACCGCTCCACGTCGACGGCGATGGCGCGCTCGGCTTCGATCCCGCCGCGGCGGTCGAGCACCTGCGCGGCAAGGACAAGGTGCTGGGCCGCTTCATCGACACCGCGGGTCCGTTCGCGCTGACCCTCGACCCGGCGCAGAGCGTGTTCATGGCGCTGGCCGAGGCCATCGTCTACCAGCAGCTCACGGGCCGGGCGGCGGCCACCATCTTCGGCCGCGTCTGCGCGCTCTTCCCCGACTCGCCCGGCGCGCTTCCCGCCGCGGGCATCCTGGCCGCGAGCGACGAGCAGCTCCGCGGCGCCGGCCTATCCCGCGCCAAGCTGCTCGCCCTGCGCGACCTGGCCGCGCGCGAGGCGGACGGACGCCTGCCCTCGCTCGCCGCGGTGCAGGCCATGGACGACGAGCAGGTCATCGAGAGCCTGGTCGCCGTGCGCGGCATCGGCCGCTGGACCGCGCAGATGCTGCTCATCTTCCGGCTCGGCCGCCCCGACGTGCTGCCGGTCGACGACTACGGCATCCGCAAGGGCTTCGCCGCGGTGTTCCGCAAGCGCGAGCTGCCCGCGCCGCGCGACGTCGCCGCCCGCGGCGTCCGCTGGGCACCCTACCGCACCGTGGCCAGCTGGTACCTCTGGCGCGCCGTCGACATCCGCTACGGCGGCGCGGCGGCGGACTGAGTCCCGGCGCCAGCCAGCCCTCAGAGCTCCAGGCGGGGGCGGCGCTTGCATTCTTGAACACGTTCAACTATGCTCTGCGTCGTCAGAGGTTGAACACGTTCAACAAGGAGGCCCCAACGCCATGGACGGCAAGGTCATCGAGTACCTGGTCTACGTCCCGGCCAGCGTGCTGCTCACCGTGTGGGTGGCCAGCACCCTCTTCCGCCACGGACGCCGCTTCCTCGTCGACGTCTTCCGCGGCGACGAGACCCTGGCCGACTCGGTCAACCACCTGCTGGTGGTCGGCTTCTACCTGGTCAACCTCGGCTACGTGAGCCTGCAGCTCAAGCTGGACACGGCGCCGACCTCGCCCTCCGAGGTGATCGAGGCGCTGGCCTTCAAGGTCGGACTGGTGCTGGTCGTGCTCGGCGCCATGCACTTCGGCAACCTGTTCGTCTTCACCCAGATGCGGCGGCAGGCCAACCGCCCGCCGGCACCGGCGGGACCGACCGCGGGGCCGGCCGCCGGGTGACCGAGGTCGCCGTGCGGCGGGAGAGGGGCGAGCGCACGCGCCAGAAGATCCTGGACGCGGCGCTCGACCTCTTCCGCGACCAGGGCTACGACTCCACCACCATGCGCGGCATCGCCGCGGCGGCAGGCGTGGCGGTGGGCAACACCTATCACTACTTCCCGTCGAAGGATCACCTGGTCCACGCCTTCTACGAGCGCGTCCACGTGGAGCGCGTCGAGGCCTGCCGCGACGCGCTCCACAGCGAACGCAAGCTGCGCGAACGGCTGCGCCTGGCCATGCGCGCGCGGCTCGAGGTCATCCGCCCCTACCACGCCGTCTCGGCCACTCTCTTCCGCACCGCCGCCGACCCGCGCAGCCCGCTCAACCCCTTCAGCGAAGCCTCCGCGCCGGTGCGGCTGGCCTGCATCGACTTCTGGCGCGAGGTCGTCGAGGGGTCGAGCGCGCGGCTCGCGCCCGACGTGCGCAGCACCCTGCCCTACCTGCTCTGGCTCTACGAGCTGGGCATCATCCTCTTCTGGCTGCACGACAATTCGCCCGAGCAGCGCCGCACCGCCGAGTTCGTGTCGGATACGACCGATTCCATGGTGCGCCTGCTGGCCCTGGCCAACCTGCCCGGCGTGCGCTCGGTGCGCAACCGCATGCTGCGCTGGCTGGACGGGCTGATCACGCGCTGACCGGGGAGGCGGCCTGCCACGTTGCCCCTCACAGGTCCTCGGCGAGCAGGTCCATAAGCAGGCCGTCGTGCCAGCCGCGGCCGTCCGCGTCGCGCTCGTAGCGGCGCATCACCCCGACCGGCCTGAAGCCCACGGCGCTGTAGCAGCGGATGGCGGCCAGGTTGTCCGCGGCAGGATCGATGGTCAGGCGGTGATGGCCGCGCTCGTGCACCAGGTGCCGCACCAGCGTGCCCACCGCGTCGCGCCCCACGCCGCGGTTGTGCACCGCGGGGTCGACGAAGATGTCGACGGACGCGTGCCGGTACATCGGCTCCGTCTCCTCCCAGTACTGCACCATGCCGCGCACCGCGCCGTCGACGATGACCGCGAAGCGCACCGATTCGGGATCGTCGAACGGCCAGTCCGGGTGTTTGTCCTCGTCGCCCCAGCGCACCCGCACCTCGGGAGTGTGCAGGATGCGGCGCAGCTCCGCGACGTGCCGGGCTGCCACCGGCACCAGCACCACCTTCTCGCCGCGCAGCTCGGGCGTGCTCATCCCGCCCAGGCACCGGTGACGAAGCGGCCGAGCAGGAACACGCCGAGCACCAGGGACACCGCCACCACCGCGAGGCGCGCGCGGCGGCCGAGGATCATGGCCAGCGAGACGTACACCGGGGTGACGATGATCAGGTAGCGGTGCGCGGAGTCGACGATGCCGCTGGTGGAGATGGCGATGAAGGCGAGCGCCGCCAGCACCGCGTCGGAGCGCCGCATCCGCCGCGCCGCGTCCAGGGCCACGCCGAGCAGCAGCAGCATGCTGACCACCTCGAGCAGCCGCACCATGGCGATGGAGTTGTGGCCCCAGAGGGTGAAAACCTGGTGCAGCCCGTTCCACAGCGTGGTCCAGGGCGACACCACGTGCCGGTCCCATGCCGTCTCCGCGTGCAGGAAGCGCAGCGGGTCGTCGAAGGTGATCTTCAGATACGCCGCCCACGCGCCCACGGTGAGCAGCGCGGGCATGAAGGTCCAGGCCACGTCGGCGCGCACCCGGCGGAACGACCAGTCGTGCGCCTGCATGTATTCGACGAGAACGGCCGCAACCACCGCGCCCGCGTAGATCTTGCAGACCGCCGCCAGCCCCGCGCAGACACCGGCGATGGCCCAGTGCCGCAGCCGCGCGGCCAGCAGCGCGCCGGCGACGAGCATGAGCAGCAGTCCCATGCCGTACGGAGCGACCAGGAAGAACGCGGCCGGCGTGGTGGCCAGCAGCAGCAGCGCGATGCGGCCGCGGTGCCGGCCCGCGTCGAGGCTGGCCAGGCGGTGGAACAGCGCCAGCGCGGGCACCAGGGTGAGCAGCGAGACGAGCAGCGCGGCGGCGAGCAGCGGCAGGTGCAGCACCGTGGCCAGCCCGCGGATGGCCAGCGGGAAGGCGGTGGCGTCGCCGAAGGAGCCGCGCTCGCTGGGGTCGTGGACGTGCGCCGGGTAGCCGTCGGAGGCGATGCGCAGGTACCAGACGGCGTCGTAGCGCCGCCAAGCGGTGAGCAAGGTCTCGGGGTGAGCCACCACCGTGCCGGGGCCGCCCGCGTAGAGCACGGCGATCACCTCGGCGCAGACCACCAGCACGGCCGCTGCGATCGCCGCGGGGCGCACCGACGGCCGCCACGACTCCCACCAGGGCGCCAGGCGCCCGAGGCGCGCCGGGGCCGGGATCCCGCTGGGGGCAGCTCGCTCGACCGTCCGCACCCGGCCGAGGATAGACGGCCGTCGCCTGATCCGGCGGGCGGCCCATCTGCCGGACGCGTTTGCGACGTCTCAGCCGCCCGTGGTCGCGCTTGCCTGCGGCGGTCCGTGCCGCTACCATCCCGCGCCGGGAGGGACCCCGGTCTCGCCGGCGGTGAGCGGACTCTCGATCACGGGAAGGGATTGCGACATGCACGGGTCCACCAGCACTGCGCGCCTGCCGTTCCGGCGTGCGGCCGCATCGCTCGCAGCATCGCTGGCGCTGGCTGCCGGCGTGGCCACAGCCCAGCCGCAGGTCGCCTCCGCGAACCTGGCGCCGCAGCTGAACCAGACCATCCTCTTCGTGCACGGCTTCAGCCTCTCGCAGTCCACCGACTGCAACGGCGACTTCAGCCAGATGATGAGCTGGATGCGGTCGATGGGCTTCACCGGCAGCATGGTCAAGGTCGGCTACTACTACGGCGACTCCAACTGTGACGTCAACCTGCACAACTACGGCAGCTACGGCGACACCGACACCTGGAAGAACATCGCCGCCGCCTTCTCGCACTACGTCTACAACACCTACACCGCGCACGGCATCTCCGTCGACGTGGTCGGCTACTCGATGGGCGGCCTGGTCGATCGCGGCGCCGTGTACGGCGCGGCCAGCGGAGCCGCCGGCTTCTCACCGTCGATCGACGTCTCCGACACGGTGACCCTGGGCGCGCCGTTCAACGGGGCCGCCTGGTACGTCAACGCCTGCGGCTGGCAGCAGTGCCAGTCGATGGCCCAGGGCTCGACCGACCTCAACTGGCTCAACCAGAACGGCAACCCGCAGGGCGTCTCCGGCACCACCTGGACCAACTTCGGCTCGCACAACGACGACGTGGTGCCCTGGCAGTCGGCGATCCATATGAGCATCCCCATCGACCACCAGGTGGTCTGGGACAACGTCTCGCACACCGGCGCCTGCTGCCATCCCAACTACATGCACTCCTGGGATGTGGTCAACCGCGCCTCGAGCGGCATCGGCACCGCGCCGGGCGCGATCCACTCCGGCATCCTCAGCGGCAAGTGCGTCGACGTGCGCGGCTCCAACACCGCCGACGGCACGCCGGTGCAGATCTACGACTGCAACGGCACCGGCGCGCAGATCTGGACGCACACCTTCAACGGCGTCACCGTGCTCACCGCGCTGGGCAAGTGCCTCGACGTCTACGGCAACATCGGCTACTCCACCGAGCCCGTCGACCTCTACAACTGCAACACCGGCGCCAACCAGGAGTGGACCATCGGCGCCGACCACACCCTGAAGTCGCTCGGCTACTGCCTCGACGATCCCGGCTCCAACACCGGCAACGGCGTCCAGCTGCAGATCTACAGCTGCAACGGGACCAACGCCCAGCACTGGAACTTCGGCTGATCGTGTTTCAAACGCACCCGCGCCTGCGCGCGCAGCTCATGGCGGTGGCGGTGCTGACCGTCGCCGCCCTGTGCGGCCCGACGGCCGCCGCCGCGCACGGCGCCCCGCTCTACGGCGACCCGCTGGTCAGCGTCGCCGGCATCGACCTGCAGACGGCGACCATCCCGCAGCTCGAAGCGGCGATGGCCACGGGCCGGCTGACCAGCCGCCGCCTCACACAGGCCTACCTCGCCCGCATCGCCTTCTTCGACCACGGCTGCGTGCTGGTCAACGCGGTGCGCACCCTCACCGACGACGCGCTGGCCCAGGCGGACGCCGCCGACGCCGCGCGCCGCGCCGGCCGCAGCGGACCGCTGCTCGGCATCCCCATCCTGCTCAAGGACAACATCGACACCACCGACGCCGACACCACCGCCGGCTCACAGGCGCTGGCCGGCAATCGCCCGCCTGCCGACGCATTCCTGGTTTCCCGCCTGCGCGCCGCGGGCGCGGTCATCCTCGGCAAGACCAACCTCTCCGAGTTCGCCAACTGGGTCTCGCTGACCATGCCCAACGGCTACAGCTCGCTGGGCGGCCAGGTGCTCGACCCGTACACGCAGGGCGATCCCAGCGGCTCGTCGAGCGGCAGCGGCGCAGGCGGAACCCTCGCCTACGCGGCGGCGACATTCGGCACCGAGACCAGCGGCAGCATCCTGTCACCGAGCGCCGCCAACTCGATGGTGGGCATCAAGCCGACCGTGGGGCTGGTGAGCCGCAGCGGCGTCATCCCGCTGGCGCACAGCTACGACACCGCGGGTCCGATCGCGCGCGACGTCACCGACGCGGCCGCGCTGCTCACGACGGTGAGCGCCCCCGATGCCGCCGACGGCGTGTTCCTCGAAGCGCCCGGCGGACCGCCGTCTGCGCACGACTACACCGGCGACCTCGACGCCGGTGCGCTCCGCGGCGCGCGCATCGGGTACAGCCCGCAGGACGTCAGCTCGTACTCGGGCGATGCGCAGGTGCTCTTTCAACGCGCGCTGAACGACATGGCGGCAGCGGGCGCCACGCTGGTTCCCTTCGACACCTTCAGCGACTCGAGCGCCGGCGGACTTACCGAGCTGGGTGGCATCCCCAGCGAGTTCAAGTTCGGCATCAAGGACTACCTGGCCAACACCGCGGGCCCTGTCGGACCGCACGGCCGGCCGCAACTGCTCAGCGACGACCTCACCGGCATCATCGTCTACAACCAGCAACATTCCGACCGCATCCCGTACGGCCAGAACCTGCTCATCGCCAGCGACGCCACGCACGGCCTGACGCTCGACGATCCCTCGTCGGCCGCCACCATCGAAGCCGCGCGCGCCAATATCGACGCCGCGTTCTCACAAAACAACCTCACCGCATACGTCGGCGCCAACGCCGACTACGCGAACATCGGCGCTGCCGCGGGCTATCCCAGCGTCGACGTCCCCATCGGCTACACCAACGGGACCACGCCGATGGGGCTGCAGATCCTCGGCCGAGCCTGGACTGAACCGATCCTGATCGGCCTCGCCTACAGCTTCGAGCAGGCCACCCACCGCCGCATCCCGCCGACCGTCATCGATCCCGCCCTGGTCAACTGCCCGACCGCGACCGCGGCGACCGTTCCCGCCGGGCACGATCCCTCGTCCGTCGTCAGCGCAGCGACCATAGCCACCGGCCTTCCCGACACCGCAGGTTCCGGCGGCGCTGCCGTTCCAATTCCTCTCCTCGCCGCAACGCTGCTCGGACTGGCCGTCGTCGGGCGGCGTCGCTCCGTGAGCTGAGGCAGCGGAAGGCGGAACCATGCGTTGACCTGCAGGACTTGGTCCAGCCAGACTGGCTCAGTGACCCAGGTCAACATCCACGACGCCAAGACCCACCTATCCCGCCTGCTCAAAAGGGCCGAGGCCGGCGAGGAGTTCGTCATCAGCCGAGCCGGCCGCCCGATCGCCCGACTGGTCGCCTACCACGGCCTGTCCGCGCCACGCCGCCCCGGCGCCTGGCGCGGTCGTGTCCGCATCGCGCCCGACTTCGATGAGCTGCCACCGGCGCTGGCGAGCGCGTTCCGCGGCGAGTCCAAGTGAGCCTGCTCCTCGACGCCCACACCGTCCTCGGCGGCTGAGCGACGACCGCACCCTGAGCTAAGGCGATGCTATGAGAACTTCTCGGGGATTCGGCTGAGGCTCGCTAGGCTCAACGCGGGCCTCGGGAGCGGGGGTCCGTGGCAGCCAAGACACCTGGGCTCAGACGCGGTGGACTCGTACGTGATGGTGTTCCTGCAGCAACTCAGACATGTCCTTCGGGTCGCTCGTGAGGACCACGGCCGGCCCCCTGGCGACCGCCTCTGCAGCGATGAGGGCATCCACCGTCACGCCGCGGCGAGTGGACTTGCCAAGGAGGCGGCCGGCTTGACGCGCGGTTCCTTCGGTGACCGGCGTCACCTCGTTGACGGCCTTGATGACTTGATTCACCGGTGCGTCCTGGCCTCCGCCGCGTGTGGTCTCGGCAATGACGACTGCCGGGATCACCACGAGATCGTTCTGGCCTAGCGCCCGCTCAAGGTACGCGCGAGCGGTGTGATCGCGACGCGCCAACGCCACCACGGCCCCACTGTCTAGGATCAGTCGGGCCAATCGGCCGCCTGCACGCGACGCTGGACCGCAGGGGGAACAGGGCCGGTTTCAGCGCTCATGTCATCGAGCAGCCGGCGAAGCCTCACGGCCTGGAGCTGCTGCCTGACGGCGCTGTTCACGAACGAGGAGAGCCCGCGGGAGCCAGCGACCTGCCGTAGCTCCTCGGCAACCTCGGGTTCCAGGGTGACCGACACCTTGACGTGGGACATGCATCAATCCTACTGGCGGTAGGATTAGGGTGTCAAGCGAAAGGGAAAGGTGCCCCGCCGGAACGCTCCGGCGTCCGGCCCAGTCGGCCAACCGGGCTCGGACCGAAGCCCTCCAAACAAAAGAGGCGCTTCGCGGTGCGTGGCCGCCGGCGGGGCCCCTGCGCTCGCGCCTAGCTACGATGACATGTATATTGGTCCGATGTCGAGGCACGCTTTATCACCATTTCGTATGACGGTTTGGCCACCAGCGCTGCCTGTGCCGGAGGTGGTTGCTGTACCTCGATTGGTGGGTTGGGCACTCCATGGCACGGGTGTCGCGATAGACGCGATCAGATCCACCGAAGACTTCTCAGTTCGTCATCTGGCCGATCACACGATCGCCATCGAACAGGATGCGAGGAGCGCCTTGATCTGGACGGGTCCGCATGAGGAAGGAGACCGGGACCCCGAGATGCTCGATGTCGGGGATCGGTTCGAGACGTGGGACCTTGTCCTCGCGGCCGAACACTATGCGAAGCATCTCGGCGAATGCGCCATCTACGGGTCCAACCTTATTGACACGGCCACCGTGCCAGATGAGTTCTTTCTCCGCAGCTTCCTAGCCCTGAATCCCGACGATGACCCCGCGCTCATGAATTGGATTCGCACGTGGGGACCTCTCCAACCACCGGAGGGGTTGTGGCATGAGACCGAACGTACCGCTCCAGCGATTCTCCGGAATGACGACGATATCGCAGCGGGGCGCGTCCCCTACCGCGGTTTGGTCGATCCACGGTGCACACTTTACGACAGCCGGAGCCATCTGGTCGGCCTTCTCGAATCGCTCGTTGACGACGTGGAAGACGGTGCTTGGAAGCCGACATATTGCCAATTCGATGACAGCCAATGCGGTGACTTCGGCGTAATCATCGACGCATCGCCGATGCGTCTACAGCGCGCTCTTGTCCGCCTCTACCAAGCAGCTTTCGATACATGGCTTATCGTCCAGCAGGCGACCGTCACGCAGAACGAATGGCAAGAGCCCACCTGGGCCGATTACGAAACACCGGAAGCCTGGCGCGCGGCGTGGCCAGCGCCTGGCGAGGCTATCCTGTCTGCATGGACGAACCGCGGTCTGAATGAACCAGAGTCGATCACGCGATGTGTCGAATTGGCTACCCACGTTGTCAACGGCGCGGCAGTCGCTTGGAGTCCCCGCGTGGAACTAGCTCTTCCTGCAATATCACCCGATCGAGCGGATCCAGTCGGCAAAGTCTTTCCGCGGATCCATACGGTGATGGCCATCCAAGTCCTGCGTTTCATCGCCGATGGCTTGCCTGCGCAGCGCTGTGCTAACGCCCGGTGCGGCCAATGGTTTGTGCGACAGCAGGGGCGATCCGAATACGAGCAGTACAGGACCAGCGGGGTGCTCTACTGTTCGAAGGGTTGCGCGCGGGCGCAGGCGGCCCGCACGTACAGGCGACGACGGCGCTCTGCCGCTGGTGTCCCAGCGGCAGGGAGTGCCAACTAAAGCAGTGCCGAAGTAACGCTCGTAGCGAGAGGCGCGCCTCCCTCGCTGCTAGCGGGTCGGTTGCTTGGACCGGCCGGTGCAATTGCAACTTGACTGCGAACAACCACGCTCGCGGGAATTGGCGGCCGCGCACAAATTACGCCGACTACTCGTCGCGGCAGTCGTTAGGCGCGGCCGTGTCTGGTTCCTATCTCCTTTCAACGGAATCGTGAAAGCGAGTGTGACCCGCAGTTCTCAAAACCCGTGTGGGCAAGCCCGGCGCGAGCTAGGAAGCGGTCTCAGAACCACTCAAGGCGTCCCGAGGAGGTAAGCGGCGCCGTCGTCGTGCCGCCCTTGTCTCGTTCACTATGAACTCAAGCGGTGGGCCTAGGCGAACCACAGCCTCCCGGACCTCCTCCGGCACGGCTGTGTCGGGATCAGCCATGTCAACGACGCGCTTGAGAGTGATCCAGCGCCGCTCTAGGTCGTGGAACGCAGCGACAGGTACGACGTCGCGCCCGGAGGCTCTGCTCAGTAGGTACTCGACGTACGATGGAGGGAGTAGTCGCTCAGGCTCTGACAAGACCTTCTGTTGGCTTCTCGCTAACTCGAGTATTTCCGACAGGAGGTCTTGCGTAGTTCGCTGTGCGAGTTTGGGCTTGGTCGAACGAGCGGCGAGCGCGCCAAGCTTCTGTTCCAGATGAGGCCACCACACCTCGAAGATGTCATCAAGACGCGGCTCCTCGACGCTCCCATCGGCGCAGGCCCTATTCAGACTCCGCACAAGCTTCCGCACGTCCTCCTTCTCGTAGACCGTTGATTGAAACTGGAGAAGCGGACCGCGTACTTCTGTCCGGTCGAGGTGGAAGAGGAACGGAGCCACGCGGCTGCGTTCCAGCGATTTAGAAAGGGCACCAGCCTCGAAGTTGACCCAAGGCGCATCCACGTTCTCGGAGGTCACACACAAGATGCCGTAACTGGAGTCCTCCAACTCCTTGGATATGTCTGAACTCCAGCGCGCTCCCTTGTCGATGTCCTCCGAGGAGACGTACGGAACCAGCGACTGAATGACCGACGGCAACCAGTCCTTCAGCGACAACGCCACCGCGTGACTCAGGTCGCCTGACCAGCTGATGAAGACTTTCAAGACCGTACCGCCTCCCAGCCCTTTCCGCTTGTCGACCACACAATCGTTCGATGGCTGGGGAGGCTCGACGCCGTTAGAACGCCTGAGCTGATCCGGGATCGGCTGCTCAACCTGGCCCGCGCCCTTGCGTCGGCGCCATAGCCAGCACTGTGACGTGGATATGCTCTCAACCGGGCGGGTCCTCTGCTCGCCCGGCAAGGCGCAGGGCCTCCGCTGGGTTGGCAGAGGTCCTGCGTGCGACCAAACCCCGGCGGACCTGCCACCGGCTCGGCATCCCCGACGCCCCCCGCAGGGACGAGGTCAGCTACCGCGACGAGCCTTCCCGAAAGAGGGAACCGGAGCGGGAGCCGTTGAGGCCCCCACTCCGACTATGAGCTGACCGTCAGTGTCGCCAGACGCGCCGCCAACCAAAGGCGGCTGCGGCCGCAGCCGCGCAGACTGCCGTGAGGGCGAGCTTGATGGTGGCGCTGCCGCCTGAGCTACCCGTGTCGCCATGAATCACCCCAGCGACCAGGGGCCCTCCGGCGACGATGGCTATCCAAAGGAGCAGGAAGGCCAGGATGGCATTGACGATCCGCTTTGGCATGGTCAGTCGGGGCCTCCGCCTCTGAAGTTGTGGCTGGAGCTAGGATACACGTCGATCCGAGTCCAGTATCCGTCATCCGAACCCCAGTTGCTGCCGGTGCAGCAGAAGACATCCCAGTTCTCCCCGAGGTCCATGAAGGTCGGGCGGCTACTGTAGGTCGCTCCGTTGTTCCACATGCCGCACCAGCCAATACTGAGCGAGTAGCTAAAGTGCGCGATATGGTCGGAGCAGTCGGTCCAGTCGCCCCAGACCTGGCTGCCGTTCCAGTGCACCTCGCCCTTGAGCCAGATCATCCAGGCGTTGCAGCCGCCGTACCCCTGGCGGCACCACTCCACTGCGGCATACGAGTAGTTCCAGCCACTAGTGGTCGCTGTCGAGGCTGTACCCAAGCTTGCGGCTGACGTCGCCTGGTCAGCATAGAACTGCGCCGCGACATTGGGATCAGGGACGGCGAGTAAGCCCGCCTGTGATGCGGCCGTGATGGCCCCGATGGGATCACTCGAAGCCGGGCCGATCTCGGCGACAACTGCCTCGGCGTCGCCCATCGGGGTGGGGCATCCCTGGGGTATCTCTTGATTGACGTTCTCGGTGCCGTAGGTGACGCTCGGGTCCCACTGTTGATCTGGGGCACAGTTGAGGACCTGCGCCCCCGGACAATCGCCGCACGCAGCCTGCACCGGTGTGGGTTTGATCGCGGTAAGGGGTGCGCCAAGCGGGACCGACCCCGCGATAAGGGCTACGCCTATTGCGAAGGCGAGACGGTGGAGTACACGTCGGTGGTGCAAGTGTGTTACCTGTCACGATGTTGGATGCTCAGCACCCGTGTTCGTTGCATGCGAGGCGGGGGCCGAGCGGTTCGATGAGGCGCCGGGGTCGGCCATGCCGTCCCGGCGTTTTCACGTCAGCCGAGACCGTGGCCTGCGCGGGGGGCGGCGCCCGATCCCCTCTCAGTTAGCGCATCTGCCCTCCCCCGCACGGGCAGGCGGATGAGCGTGCGCCGACCTGACAGCCGGTGTCCGCACGGCCAGGATTCGCCCTGGTCACCACCTCGCCTCCCCTAGCGTCGTAGACCCTTCCCGCCTTGGACGGCCGACCCGCCAGGGCCGTCGTCACAACGCGCAGACGGGATCGTACAGGCGCGGTACGTCAATCCGTCAAGCGGTGGGCCTGTGGCACGGCATAAAGCAAACGACCGTTTTCTTCAAAGGGATTTCCGCTCCGCTCACGCAGCCTGGTTGACGTCATCCCTGGCACCATCCACGACCTGTGACTAAGATCACAGAGCGGGCGACACCGTCTTGACCGTGCGGTCAGACGAGGGGTGCGAGCGCGGGCTTGTAGCAAACGGTCGATTACTTCAAGAAGGGGGCGGGGATGGCGAAGGGTTCAGGGTCAAGAGGCGTTGTGGCCCCGGATAGAGGGGAGCTGCCGTTGGTCGGCTACGTCCGGGTCTCCACCGCCGACCAGGCCGAGCACGGAGCCGGGCTGGAAGCTCAGCGCCAGGTCATCGAGGCAGCCTGCCAGCGGACGGGACGTCGTCTCCTGACCGTCCTTGACGAGCAGGGCAGCGGCCGGAGTATTAGGGAGCGGCCGAAGCTCCGGCGGGCATTGCGGCTGGTGGCTCATCGGCGAGCTGGTGGGATCGTCGCGGCCCGGCTCGACCGCCTCAGCCGGTCAGTCCTCGATTTCGCCCAGCTCCTTGACCGCTCGGTCAGGGAAGGATGGCCGGTGGTGGTCTGCGACCTGGCGATGGATACCGCCACGCCCGAAGGGGAGGCGATGGCCCACGTCATGATGGCCTGGGCGCAGTACGAGCGGCGGCGAATCTCGCACAACACCAAGGCGGCCCTGGCAGTGAAGCGAGCGCAGGGGGTCCGGCTCGGCCGTCCCTCGGGGCTGACCATGGATGTGCGGGAGCGGATCGCCAGGGAGCGGGCAGCCGGAGCAGGATGGTCAGCCATCGCCGCTGGGCTCAATCGCGATGGAGTGCCGACCGGGCACGGGGCGGCGCGATGGCACCCGGCGACAGTGAGGTACCTCGTTCTTACCGAGCAGGGACCATAGGCTTGGACCCGTGTGCCGCTCCACGCACGCGGCGAGCTATTCGGTCAACTGTCGACTGTTGACAACGCGAGGCTGCGGCTGGTTGTCTTCCAATGCCATTCTCTGGATCAGGTTGCCCTTGGCGCCCGACAATGCCGCCTGCTTTTCGAGGATTTCCGAAACCGTCTCCTTGACATGAATAGGGAGTGCTTCTTTGATTCCGACCGGCCAAAGGAGCGCGCCCTCTCTGCCTTGAGTTAGACGATACGCTTCCATCGGGAACCATTGGACAGAGCTTCCATTGCTGACCGACGAAGCGTGGGCTAGTACCGTAAGTTTCAAGTGTGTCATCGTGCAATTAGCCCATGGGCGAACGGACATTTGAGAGACAATGCCGCCGCTGGCAGTCCTAGTGTCGTTTGCAGAAACGGAGGGGTCACCTCGACTCGCCGGGCGTGTAACGGCGAGTGACGCCGAGGACACGAAATGAGACCCGAACCAACCTCCCTTCCAGGACCGTCGCGATCCCATTATCGCCAAGTTGATTCGCTGACGATGAACGTGGGCATAATGGGACCCGCCTCGAGCAAGTAGGTCCCTGACCTCTAGGCGACAACCGGAGCGATAAGCGTGACTTCTAACCTCGGCTTTCCAGGGCAAGCAGGTGTTCGGTTCAGGCAGAGGCGCGAGCGACTTTCTCTAACCCGCCAGGTCGCTGAGGAGAAGTTGCGCATCTACGCGCAAGCGCACATAGCCGCGGCGAAACAGGACGCCATACGAGGCTACGCTGAGGACGCAATGGCCGGTATGGCCCACACGTTCGAGATAGGGCGCGGAATTGCCCGCGGTGGGCCGGATGCCATGGTGGACATGGCCCAGGCGATCATCGGAGACGCCTTCATGCAAGTTCGACGCATCCAGGGTCGGCTTGCACGTGATCTCGAAAGTGGGCTGTATCAGTAGAGGTGGTGACCCTGATGGCTGTCCTGCTGGTGGTTTCGGTGCTGGCGCTTGCGGTCGTCATCGCATTGAGCGCTCCGTATTTGCACAGGCTGAGACGAGTTGCGCGGCTGTTGAACGCTGCGGAGGAGTCCGTGTGGACCGACCTCCTCGCCAGTCAAGCTCGCGCGACGACTCGCCAGGCAATTGAGGACGCCGAGCGCGACTTGTTAGCACTGACCTCCCCCAAAGAAGATCGTCCCCAACGCAAGACTCGCGCGCGTCGCAGCTCAACCGTCACACGTTCGAGCCAGAAGTAGCAGGACGACTGAGGCGGGCAAAGCCGGGCAAGTCTGCCGGTAGGTTCACCTCGTATCCATTTCCCCTATTTGGAGGTGTTCCCATGCATTGCATGTCGTGTCGTCATTGGCAACCGCACCAGCGGCGCGGGCGCAGTCGCGGTGCTCGTCTTGCCGAGCTGCGCAGGGACCGCGGCCATACTCAGGAGGAGTTTGCCGAACTCATCCACGTCTCACCCCGACACCTGCGACGGGTGGAGGCTGGACAGACCGACCAGCTAGACAACCTGCGCGCCCTTGATCGCATTGCTCAAGCCCTGGACATGCCACTGGGCGACCTGCTAACTGCTCTCGCTGACAATGGCGCATCGGACTCGCCTAGTTCCCCCTCGGTGGCGCCGTCCACTGTTGACGGAATCACCAACGACTAAAGTCACTGCTTTGGACAAAGGGGGAAGAACGACGACGCCGGTCCTGTCTAGCTTCATGTGCTGCACCCTCTATTTGCGCAGACCGGCGGACATCGTTCGTCCTGCGGACATGGTTCGTCCGTAAGGACTCTTTATGACCGGAGGCCATATCCTGGCCTGGGAATGACGGCAATCAAGCCATAGGTTGGACCCTGCCGGTTCGCGAGAAACGCACCGCACATCGCGGTGCGCGAGCCGGGAGGAGGACTCCTATGAATTCTGTTTGTTTGGTCGGCAAGATCGCCAGCGATATCGCGCTGCGCGAGTACGGCACCGGGGACGCCGTGAAGCACAAGGCGATCTTCCTCTTGGCCGTGAGACGTCCCATCAAGGACGGCAAACCGGACTTCGTCAGAGTCGAGACCTGGGGCAAACAAGCCGAGAACTTGGTCAGGTTCAACGGCAAGGGGTCGCGGATCGCTGTCAGCGGGCATCTGCACAGCGAGTTTTTCAACCGCGACGGCGGGGACAAAGGTGGTGAACTGCGGTCTGCGGTGGTCGCCGATGAGATCGTCTACCTCACCCCGGCCAGCCAGAAGGACGCAGCAGCGAAGACGGAGCCGGACGCTCCTGCGGAGAAGGGGGCGAAGTGATGAGCCACGACCTCAGCCGCCGCCTCAGCGTCGAGGAAGTCGCGGATCTCATGCGGCAGCACGGCTTTCCGGTCATTGGTGACGACGTGGCCTGGCTCGCCAAGCATGGCGTAGTCCTCGACTTCCCACCGCAATCGCCCGACCATGCCCGATTCACCTACAGACTTCTCGTGCAGGTTCGCGCCTGGCGGGTGAGGGTGCGCCGATGAGTAGCTTCCTCAACGCGGTCGGCGGCTTCGTGATCCTCGTGCTCACCGCTGCAATCTGGGTTGGGCTGATCTACCTCGCCGCCCGTATCCTCCTTTGTCACGTCCAAGGGTGGGCTACCCGAATAGTGGTCGTTGCGGTCGCGCTGCTGATGATCCTGTCCATCGCGCAGAACTTCGTCACGGCGCTAGGAGGGCTGTTCCGATGAGCAGCCCCACCCGTTACACCACTCGCGGCCGGGACGGCGGCGACGTGCTCGTCGACCTGGCGCTCGCGGCCGTCAAGCAGCCTGCTACCTGGGTCGGATTTCCCGTCACCGTCATCTGCGCAGCGGCCGGGTTTGGCTCGGCCAGTGTCGCGCTGGGGTGGATCGCCGGGACGATCACCCTGGCCATCTCCATCTACCGGCGCCGGTTCGGGATGACGGCGCGGCTGCGGCAGGCGATGGTCTACTCGGGACTTGTCTACCGCGACCCCGAGGGGGAGATTCACGAGCCGCGCGTCAAGGGCAGGACCGCCCACATGGGGCGCAACCTGAAACTGAAGTGGGAGCTGCCGCCTGGGCTCGGACTTCAAGACGTACAGGACCGTCAGGAGACCATCGAGCAACGCACGGTCACCGAGTTGGAAACGTGGATGGATGACGGGCTGTTGCACATGAACGTCCTGCGTCACAAGATTCCCCGGCAAGTCCCCTTCGCCCGCTTCTACTCCGAGCCACGGCCCTTTGGGCGGCTGCTGATCGGGCTGGGACAGGGGCGCCGCGGGGCGCTGTGGACGGACCTGGCCGAACTGCCGCACATGCTTGTCGGCGGCATGACCGGCGGTGGCAAGTCCGTATTTCTCCGTCAAGCGCTGACGCACCTGGCCCTCGACTACTCGCCGCAGGATGTGAAGCTGGTGCTTATCGACCTGAAGGGCGGCGTCGAGCTGGCCCACTTTGCCGAGCTGCCCCACGCCATTGTGCCGGTGGCGGACACCATCGCCTCTGCGGCCGAAGCGTTGACCACCGTGCGGGCCGAGCTGGATGACCGGCTGGCCGATCTGCGCAAGAGCGGACTCACCGATATCGCCGTGTGGCGGGAGACCCGCCAACAGCCACCCTGGCCGCGCATTCTCGTCGTGGTCGATGAGGTAGCCGAGTTGACCATTCGCGAGCTGGGCCAGGACAAGGAGGCGCAGGCGGCGCAGAAGGCGGCGCTTAGCAAGCTGGCCGAGATCGCCCGACTAGGCCGGGCAGTGGGCATCCACCTGCTTCTCTCCACGCAGCGCCCCGACGCTGACGCTGTGCCTGGTCAGTTGAAGGCCAACCTGCCGGGGACCGTCGCGTTCCGGGTGCGCTCGGCGGTGAACTCGATAATCCTGCTGGACTGCGATCGGGCAGCCAAGCTGGCGATGGTTCCCGGTCGCGGGCTGTGGGCCTGCGAGCGCATCGAGGAGTTTCAGGCGGTCTACCTCAGCGACGACGAGAGTCGCCGCTTGCTACACGAGCGATGGGGTGAGCAATCATGACTCCGGTCGGTGCATCTGGCGATGCCGGGGCGCGGCATGCCAAAGCTGCCGGAGATGGTGTGAGCGACGCGGAGCTGCGGGTGACGGGCGGGCGGCGCCGGCGCGATGCCATCGGCTGCGCACGCTGCGGGAGCGGGAAGCGGAGAAGGCGGAGGATGAGCCGATGTGATGCTGCGATCCCCGCGCGTGGATTCTCTAGGAACGCCACGCGCGCGACGAGAGCAACGGCCACGGCTCTTGTGATTCGTCCCTCCGCTTCCGCTCCCGCAGAGCACTCGTTGAGGCACACGTTCGAGAGCAACGCCTCCCGCCCGTCACTCGCAACTCCATGTGACACCCCACCCTGCGCTGTCTCTATCGCTTCCCCGGCATCTCCCCGTATCCCCGTAGCGGCCCGGCCACGATCAGGGCGCCTGACCGCAATCACGACCCCTTGCTTCGCCTCTGTTCCCGCTCTATCGCTAAGCGGCATCCCTGGTCCCAACACCGACCAAGGAACGCCGCCCGATGCGCCCCGACGAACGTCCTGATCCCCATTTGCCCGGCCCCACGGACCTAGTAACACAGTGGGGCCAAACTCCGCAAAGCGGAGATTCAGTACCCGATCAATCGGGTAGTCGCACCCGCCGAGCATCGGTGCGCGTGCTGGCTGCTGGTATTGACTCGGTCTACCTCTCGGCCAAGGGCGAGCTGCGCGACGGGCTGCTGAACGCGCTGCAAGCAGCACGCGAGCAAGACCAAGGTGAGGCTGCGGTCTTCGACTTCGATCCCGAGGAAGGATCGTATCTGCTCCGGCCGCACGGCTGGCGCGGCTATCCGTACTGGCTGTCCTCTCCACGGTTCGAGCTGATGATCGGTGCCGCTCCGCCCTTCCCGCCGGTTTACCTGATGCTGCACTCGCCCTACCTGCATACGGTCGGAATCGAGGCCGCACTTGCCGAAGCTGAGGCGATGCTGTCCCGCCATGTCTTCGCTGGTGCCTGCGTCGTCAACGTCAGTCGCGCCGACCTCTACGCCGACATTCAGGGATGGACACCACGACTCCGCGACCTTGACCGCTTTGTCTGTCGGGCAGTGCGCCGCCGGATGTTCTTCGCCAAGGAAGCGTATACGGCTAACCGTCGCCTCTCCGGCTTCACCTTCGGTAAGGGCGATCTGCTCGCGCGCATCTATGACAAGACCGCAGAGATTCGATCAACCGGCGACGACTGGCCCGAGCTGCTATGGCAGGGGGCCAATCGCGAGCGCCCGGTGTGGCGAGTGGAGTTTCAGTTTCGCAGCAAGGCGCTGCGCAACTTCGGGATCACCACACCGTACGGACTGCTGGTCGCCCAGCAAGACCTGTGGGAGTACGGGACTCGCTGGCTGACGCTGCGCCGCCCGACCAAGCACGCCGAACCCTACCGCTGGCCCGAAGCTCCCACCTGGTCCGTGATCCGTAGTGTGCAGATGGGATCGCCTGCCTGCGGCCTGGTGCGTGAGCGCATCCGCGAGACGGACACTCGCCGCCTGGTCCGGGGCTTCCTCGGGTACGCCGCTGCTCTGGCGGCACTGACTGATGCCGATGATCTCGACGTGGCAATTACCCGGTCGCTGCCCATCGTCCGCCGCTACTTGGCAGACCGGGGTACGGGCTTCCCAGAGCTGGTGCAGCGGAAACGGCGCACGAGATCGCGTCCATGATCGAGCAGGATGACGACCGGAGGCGTGCAGAGGATCAAGGGCTGCGCTTGCTTGCTCGTGCGTTCCTTTCCGCAGCGCTAGAGATTCAGGCGGACAAGGCTGCGATGCGTCGCACCGTTCCCGTGTCTAGCCGGAAGTCACGTCCAACCCTTGACGGCAGCAACCCGCGTGATGTAGATTCTAAGTCTACAGGTTATGCCGGGAGTGAGAGTGGTGAAACCGAAGGGGGACGACTGTGATCCGGTGGGCGAGTTGGAGATTGCCGCTCGCCTGGGAGTGCGTCCCAAGACGGTCAACATGTGGGCACTGCGCAACCTGCTTCCTGAACCGCGATGGCTGGTCAGCGGACGGCCCGCGTGGAACTGGCCGGAGATCGAGCAATGGGCGGTAGCGACCGGCCGCCTCACACAGAGGGGCAAATCATGAAGCGAGCCATCCTGTATCTGCGGGTATCCACCAAGAAGCAAGGCAAACGCGACGGCCGCGATGAGGGTCTGTCCATCCCGGCACAGCGGGAAGTAACCCGGCGCTATTGCCAGGATCGCGGCTACTGCGTGGTAGACGAATACGTCGAAATGAAGTCGGGCCGCAGCGCCGAGAGCCGCCGTGCCCTTCAAGCCATGCTCGACCGACTGGCAGAGCGGCGCGATGCCGACGTGGTGGTGATGCACAAGTTCGACCGCTTCGCGCGCAATGCCGGTGAGCACCTGATGATGCGGGCTACCTTGAAGAAGCTCGGGGTTGATCTGGAATCGGCAGCCGAGCCCATCGAGAAGAACGCCTCGGGGAAGATGATCGAGGGTGTGCTTGCCGTTCTAGCCGAGCACTACTCCGACAACCTTTCCTCGGAAGTCAAGAAGGGCCAGCTACAGAAGATCAAGAACGGTGGCTTTCCTCATCATGCGCCGCTCGGGTGGGTCAACCTGCGCCAGAAGATGAACGGCTCCGAAGTCGCCTACATCGACCAAGACCCCGAGCGTGGCCCGTTGGTGCTTACTGCCTTCGAGTTGTACGGCACTGGCGACTACAGCCTTGATGCCTTGGCCGAAGAAATGCGCCATCGTGGTCTGCGCTCGCGCACCTGGGGAGAACGCGGCGAGAGGCCGCTGTCCGTCTCCGGGCTTCACAAAGTGCTGACCAACAAGTTTCACATCGGGATCATCGAGTGGAACGGCGTCGAGTACCGAGGAAGTCATGAGCCCTTGGTGAGCCCGGAGCTGTTCTACCGAGTGCAAGACCTTCTCGCCCGCCGTGGGGTGCGCTCTGCCCGTGAGAGCAAGCACAACCACTACTTGAAGGGCCTGCTCACCTGTGGCGTCTGCGGGCGCGGGCTGTGCATCCAAGAAGCGAAGGGCGGAAAGTACGTCTACTTCTTCTGCCTTGGGATGCGCAGCAAGCGGGCCAACACCGGCTGCCGTGAGGGGTACGTCTTGGCGGACAAGCTGGAGTCGCAGATCACTGAGCTGTACGCCCACCTACAACTGCCCGACGACCTGGCGTCCCGGCTGCGGGAGAAGTTCGAGGCGGAGATTGTCGAGCTGATGGCCCGCAACGCCGACGAGCGCGACTTTCAGTCGAGGCGACGGGTCAAACTGGAAGAGAAGCGCCGCAAGCTGATGGACGCCTACTACGCGGGAGCGGTCACCCTGCCCCTGCTGCGCCAGGAGCAAGAGCAGATCGACCAAGAATGCCGGGACGTGGAAGAATGCCTGGTCCGGGTGGACGCCAAGCTCCACGAGTGGCAGGAGGTCATGGAGCTGGCAATGTCCCTGGTGGGAGACTGCGCCCGGACCTACCGCAACGCCAGCCCGAAAACCCGCCGGATGTTCAACGCCGCCGTCTTTGCCAGCCTCCGTGTGGTCGGGGGCCAGATCACCGAGGCCGAGTACAACCCGCCCTTTGACCTGATCCTCTCCGGCCGCTGGCCTGGCTTGGGCGTCCTCGCTGAGGCGCGCGCCGTCGCCGTGGGCGAGAGTTCTAATAGCGACAATTGGCTGAGCTAAGGCGATGCTATGAGAACTTCTCGGAGATCCGTAGCCGCCTCGCCCGCCTGACCTCCGCCCTCACCGCCAGGAAGGCCAAGCGCCTTCCGGCACCAGTCGCGGAGGCCTGATCATGCCCGACGAGACCGATCCCTGGAAGGAATGCAACAACTGGCGGCGGAGGTACAGCTACCCCCTTGTCGGGGCGCCGCCTCTCCGACTGGCCACGACGGTACGGGACGTCCAACTCGCCACCCTTCCGACCGAAGAGGGCGAGACGCCCCATCTGGTCCGCGTCACGGCGGAGCGGTTGTCGTTCTCGCTGGCCCACGACCCGCGGGAACGTAAGCGGTTCACGTCGCCTGCCGATGCGGTGGCCCAGGTCGCCGAGCTGGCCCGTCAGCTCATCGCCGCGCAACTGGTGGAGTCCTTGTACGCCTTCTTCTTCGACATGCACGGTGCGCTCCTGGGATTCACGGAGATCGCGCGTGGTCGCTCCAACATCGTCGTGTCCGAGCCTTCGGACGTGCTCCGGCCCACCATCACCTTGGGCGCCCATGCCGTGGTCCTGGTGCACAACCATCCGAGCGGCAACCCGGAACCGTCTGAGGCTGACTTTCACGTAGCCGTGCGTATGGAGGATTGGCTGATCGGGCTAGGCGTGATCCTGGCGGATTCGCTCGTCGTCACGCTCAATGGGTGGGCTTCCGTCTTGGATCACGGCGCCCCGGACAATACAAATCTGTGTAGCGATTCGGTACAATAGGTCCCAACAACAGAAGTGGCCTCGCGGTGCGCTAACACCCGAGGCCCGGCCGACACCTGATTGGAGGTCCCGGCAATGGTCGACTCTACCTGCACCCTCGCCGCCCCGCCCGCGCCCCCGGCACCGGACGACCCGCTGCCCCCCGCGGCGGCGGGTTCCGAGAGGGAGTGTAACGAGGCTGTCCGCCTCGACCTGGCGCGCCTCACCGAGATAGACATGCCGAGTGTGGCAACCCGCCTGCTGAACGGTGACCCGTGGGCGATCGAGCCCCGCGTCAACGTCCATCCCGCGCAGGCGCAGCTCGTCCACCAGGCGATGCCGCTCCTGGGTCGCCTGTGCCGCGACGGCCGCCTGGTGACCTACGACGAGGTCATCCCCTTCCGCTTCCTCGCCACCCGCTGCGCGCACGCCGGGATCGACTCCCGTCAGGCAATGCGTACCGTCACCGACGCGGCGGAGGCAGTCGTGGACGCGATGCTGCCCCGCGTCCGGGAGCTGGACGACCTGTACGGACCCAGGAACGTCGACGCCGCGGTCACTGTGCTCTGCGGCGTGCTGGACAACTTCGCTGCGCGCGCGGCCGCGCAGGTGAAGGAGGGCTATGCGGCCTACGGTGCGAGCTTGATGCGGTGGGAGGACCGGGAGCGTACGCGCGCCCTGCGTCCGCTCGACGAGCATTCGGGGCGGACCCGTCGCGACCGCACGTCTCGCGCAGTGCTGGTCATGGTCGCCAGCAGCCGCACCGGCAGTCGGCAGGCACTCGCCAGCGCCGCCAAGGAGATCGAGGTGCACGTCGCCGGCGCGATCGATCTCGGGCTGCGTCGTGCCGAGCCCGCCCACCATCGCGTCGTCATCCCGGTCCGTGACGATGCCGCATGGCGAAGGGCGTACCCGCTGCTGCGGTACATCGCCGTGATCCACGGGGTCGTGATCCTCACTCGACCGCCCGTCGTGGGGCTGCCCGCTCTCCGCGCCTGCTACGACGACCTGCGCCGATCGCTCCGTGAGGCCCCGCGTGAGACGGTGAAGCGGAGCGGTGTCGTGCCGAGCCTTGACAACGCGCCGACTGCCGACGCGCCGGCGCCCGTCGCGGCGTAGGAGGACGGCCGGGACTCCTCGGGACCTCCGCCGAGCCACCGGCGCGGGCGGTCGCCGGACTGCTACCCGCCAGGTCCTTGCACCGGCTCGGTGCGTCCCGAGGCCTCCCAGGCCGCCCGCCCTCCCGACGCCTCCGACTGGAGCCGCGCGCCCCAGGCCCGAGAGGGGTTGACAAGCGGGGTCCCGATCCCAGAGAGGGAGGGGGTAGGGGTCCAGGGGAGGGGGCTCGTCCCCTGGGCGAGAGGGGGGAGCGGGGGAGAGGGGTCGCGGTCTCCCCCGCATTCGCGGCGTAGCCGCTCCGCTTTGTCAGCGGACCGGACCACGGCCCGCAACGAGCGGCCAAGCGTGAGCTGCGTCCCGTCGCGGTGCGCAGGAAGAGGCATCGGGCACCGGGGCGAGGACGAGCGAGCCGGGCGTGGCGCCCGGTGGGTGCCCCGGCCGGGCTGGGTGGTGGCCGAGACGGTTAGTCGCCAATAAGCCGGGAGACGGGCAAGTAGCACGCGCCGGTCTCGTTGGCGTGCCGCTTCATCCGCTTGAGGAGGTGATCCAAACGGATTCGCTGATCGAGGACTGCCATAAGGTGCGCACCGTCGAGTGCCATGAATGGCGTGGCGTTCGCGTATTCCTTCAAGGCATCCTGAGAGAAGCCTCCAACGCTGACGAACAATCCCAGGGCATTCTTCCCCTTGCGACGCACCTTTGCTGCAAAGATGTCGGCATCGCCGCGACTGGTTGGGTCGCTTCGCCATCGCGCTTCAACGATGTAGTCGTCTGTGTCAAAGCTGAGCGAGCCGTCTATTTGTTCGGTATCAAGGACGTAGGCCAATCTGGGCTCCATATCGAAGAGCGCGAAGAGTTCACCAAGAAAGGCCTCGAACTTTTGGCCGCGGTCTTTCGCGTCGGCCATGCCGTGAAGCTGCATGAACTCGTCTCGGAGCGCCGTCACGGAGTCGCCGAATCTTCGCAGTGAAGCGGCGTTTTCACGCTTTGTGCGCCATAGCACCTCTTGTTCCTCGCGCTCAGCGCGGTCCTCCGCGTGCTTCTGTGTCCACAGCCGAACCTCTGCGACGGCAGCCTTAGCCTTGGGGAGACGGATTTCGGCGTCCTCGTGCTCTTCAATGTCGGGGAAGCGCTCCATGCCTGCGACCGCCAACATGAGGTCGAGGGTCACGTCGCGATACCGACTTTCATTTGCGAGCAGCCGATCGACAAGAGCGTCAGCCACTTCCCGCTTGGACTCGTCGAAGTTCAGGGGGGCGAGAAGTTCCGGATGATCGCGTAGCGCCGCCGACAGGAAGTTCCTAAACGGCCTCCGGTACCAGAAGACCGATGGGAGCGCCTCACGGAGGGCCTGGTAGGCGCCTGGTGCGATGCGCTTGTGCACGCGTTCGGACTCCGTCGCCATGGTCATCGCGCCCCGTGAGTCCACTTACGCGACACCTCGGCTCCGCCAATATCGGACCACATACCGCGGTGCCTTCGCGCAGCAGTCGGGGCACATGATGGTCCCGGCCAAGTCGGACGTCTCGCCGAGGCGGTGGACGATCGCGGCAGACGGCGATAAGCCACACAATGTGTCCAGCCCGCCCCCACGAGTGCCGATGTGCGCTGCGCTGTCTGCAGCATGCAGAACGACCTCGTACATCCGTGGACGGCCCACGCGCCGATCTTTGGCGCAGAAGCCCACGACATCGCTCTCGCGAACGACCCATGCGCCCGAAATCTTCGTGGCGGCGAGCTGGCCAGCGTCGATCAACTGTCGCACCCGGGCATCGCTGAGGCTGAGCATGTCGGCGACATCTGCCAATCCGAAGATGCGATCGAACGTCTGGGGCATGGTGTAAAACCCTACTACGGCCAGAAGGGTTTTGTCCATCCTCCTCGCCCATCTCGGTCCGGCGTGGCCGGATTGGTCAGCCGTCACACGCAAGGAGATCGTTCGGATCGACCGGTAGTTGCCCGCGAACGCCCGTTCGGCCATACTATGCGGATGGCTGTGCCGACCTTGGACCCCCATACGGTCGCGGCGCTTCAATCTGCCATTGAGCAGGCGCGGCAGCAGGCCTTAGTTAGCTGGGCGAGGGAGGCCCGAGCCTACCTCATTACGGGCAACTGGTCCGCGGGCCTAGGTGCGGTGATCATGCTCACGGCCTTCGTTGGCTGGAGAGCAGCCAGCTTCGTCGAAGACTGGGGCGCTCCAGTTTTCGGCAGACCGTGGGCGCGCCGTCGCAGCCGAGCAATAGTCACTGCGGTCGCGATATGGATCGCCACGTTGTCGTCCGTGATCTGGCTTGTGCGGCCGCACGCTCATTGATCGCCACCAAGGCGGGAGCGCTCAAGGAGCCTTGGGGCCGGGAGTTGAACAGGTTGACGCTCGGTCCTTGACGAGTGCACGAGTCTGATCCGATCAGCTAGTCCGTCGTTGAGTGGGCATCGTCGGGAAAGAAGGCGGGGCCGGAGGAATCCGGTGGCGCCGAGGGGGCGGTCACACGGATTCTCAATGGAATGGGAAAGCCGATGCCCATGCCGATGAGTTCGCCTGGTGTGAGCAGAGGGAGTGCCCCCAATGCGTCCCGCTCGAGGTCTCCTCCAGATCGTTCCAGTAGGTCGCGGTCACGGTCGTTCGCTACCCGGTGTAGCAGAAATGTGCCTACTTGGCTCACGACGCCCTCCGGGAGGTCGCGTGCCCTTTGGGTAGCGAGGCACAGAAGGAGGCCATACTTGCGACCCTCCTTCGCGATGAGTTCGAAGGCATCGAGCGGGAAGGGATCAGCGTCGTCCCCGATGGCATGCTCTAGAAAGTTGTGGGCCTCGTCAAGGACGACGACAAGTGGCCGCTGCAAGAACTGGCCGTTCCGCGCCGCGCGGAGTAGATGCCTACCGATCGCATTGACGACGACTTCTCTCGCATCCTGAGATGCGGGCACATGTGCGAGCGAAAGGCGAAGGAGAGCATACTTCTCAGAATCGAGAAACTTGTCGACCGTTGGGAACAAGATGTTCTTGGTAAGAGGATCAAATACTGGCGACAACTCGGTGGACGAGGCTGCGGCTTCAATTCGCATGACCAAGGACGAGCAGTATCCAACGTCCTGCTGATTTATCTGGCCAAAGGACGGGCTTCCAGACTTAGCGGTCGGCCAAATGCACTCGTTGTGTACCTGCTCGCCCAAACGAGTGAAATCGAACGGGCCCATAGGGTCCGATACGCTGCCGATATGCTCCCGCAACGCGTCCTCGAATGGCTGGCGCGGCTTCTCCGCCTTGACTATGCAACCATTCGTCACGAGGCGGTTCTCCTCTCCGAGAACCTTGGCTAGCCGGAGCGACCGGATAGCCTCCCGAAGGCGCGGCTGTTGTGCGCCGGGCGCGGGCTTCAGGAGGGCAAACAGGTCCATCTCGTGCAGAGCGTGATATGGGAGACTGACTTGGTGACAGGAATCGGGCCGATCCTTCTTCACGCCGATGCAGAGATGAAGAACATTCTCTCCTGCAAGCCGGTGATACTCGCCGGTGGCGTCGAGGAGGATGGTGCGGATGCCTAGGCGCATGAGTTCTTCGACAAGCCGGGCGGCAGTCCAACTCTTGCCGGCACCCGTGCTCCCGAGGATCGCGCAGTGCCGACCAAATACGGTCTCAGGTGCGGCAGTGACTCTGACGTCTGCGTTGTTCGCGAGCGTTCCGAGTGCGATCACAGCGGTGGACTCGCGGGACGCGGTGTCCAAGGCGACCATCCAACTCAAGAAGGACGGGTGTGCTGAGTAAACGCGATCGCCGATTCTCGGATACCGGCTGATGCCAATCACATGTCGGGCCGTATCGAGCTCGATAGTCGAGATCGGCTGAACGATGCCGGCTGGCACAATCGGTTGATTGGTGGTCCGTTGCAGGTCAGCCACCGCCATCCGGTCGCGCTCAGTGGTGCGGACGCGGGTTATACGCCCGAGCACGGCGACATCACCGACGTCAATCAACACGTACTCCCCGACTTCGCCCCCCGGCACGCGGTGCCCGAACCTGCGCTGCGCAGGTCTGGCGGCCTTGGGCAGGTTCACCCCTATTGTGGCCTGCTGAACCTCGATGACCTGTCCAATTTCACGGTCCGGTTCGAAGGGAGAGGAGGGAAGCTCACCCATCGCCTTCGTCAGTCCTCGCAGCCGTGCGTTCTGCCAGGAGTTCACGGACAAGCTGCTCCTGGCGCTCAGCCTCGGACCGTTGTGCGAGATCGGGAAGCAGCGACGTTACGGCTTCGAAGGAGCCGTTGACCACGGCGAGTCGTGGGTCGCCGCGCTCGGCGAGCTTGCGCACAGTAGTGAAGGCGTCAGTGCTCGACGACCGTGCCGCCACGTTGACGATGGCAATACGGGCGGTGGGATTCGCGCGGAGGCATCCCATTATTGGCTCCACCAAGTGCTTGTCGCGAAGACCGAAGCCGACGATCAAGACGCCGACATTGGGCTGACGCAGTGTTGCTTGGAAACGACCCATCGACTCCAGGAACGGTAGCTCGTAGGAGAGTTCATACTTCGACTGTCTTGGGAAGATGAGCACCGGCTTGTCTGGCTCATCGACCTGCGAGATTCGGCGGCCAGAACCGTCCCAATTGACGGAGCCGTGTAACTTGTGAAGAACGAAGACCTCGGGCACGAACTCAGGTCCCGTTGCACCGACCGTGCGACGGACAAAGTCGTAGTCGAAGTATGCGGCGTCAAACGTGCGCGGGGTCGTGTAGGAAAAGCCGTCAATCAAGAGATAGCCCAGTGATGCGGCTGCCACCTCAAATGCGAGATCGTAGTTTGTCGTGAAGAGTTGAGTCCTATGGAGTCGCGTAGAGCGTCGAGCGACGCGGCGGAGGAAATCTTGATGAATCGGCAGTGGGGCCCCGGCTTCGACGAAGCGGCAACGGTCGAAGATCGCGTGCTCGGCTTCCAGCTTAAACGCGGCGCTCTTGGCGGCGGGCTTGATCGCCGCGAACATCTCGCAGAGGGAGAGGAGTAGTTCAACGTCGCCATTCTCGGTTGGCGACACTCCCACCTCGCTGCACACCTCCTCAAAGTCCCTCAAGTTGGCGACCTGTTTCCACAAGTCCGCCATCGTTGGGGCACCGGGAATGCACAGCGATGTGCCGAGACCGGCCAGCACCGTGAGGTCCGGGGACTGGAGCAGGTCGGACATGAAGCGGACGAAGAGGTCGCGCGCTTCCCGGTGCTCGCCCTCTCTGTCTCCGTCCAGTGAGGACCATGGTTCTCTGAGGCCCGCCATTGTCACGGTGAGCTCGGGGGGCAACGACTCTTTCGTTTCGGTCATCCGCCAGGCAGCCTTCCTATCTTGTGGTAGTAGCACCGCGTCTGGGCCTACGGCCCGTCGTTCTCGGGAGGCACTCGACGTCGGCTGTCATCGGCATGGTAGGGGCATCCTTGGCCAGCCGCAGACCTGACCGACGGTCAGATCCGTGTCCGGTGGCCGACGTTGGGCGATCCATGCCGGGCCGGAGCAGCTCGGCCTCCCTGACCATCGGGCCGCGGCCGCGCGAGTGATGGCAGGGCTTCGTCGCCTCAGTCGTTAGAAGGGGTGAGGTGACGAGGAGGGACGGGGCGGAGGACGAGGGGCTGGGGCGGGCCTTCCAAGCGGGCGATCCGGACGCGCTCGGCAGCCTGTTTCAGCGGTTCGGCGGGCCGATCCACGACTTCTCTGTCCGCCTGGTCAAGGACACGTCCCTGGCCGAGGACGTGACCCAGAGCACCTTTCTGCGGGCGATCGAGCGGCGATCGACCCTCCGCGACCCGGGACGGATCAAGCCCTGGTTGTTCAGTATCGCCTACAACTTGGCTCGGGATGAGCTCAAGCGCCGCGCCGGCGAACAGGCCGAGGTGCCCCCCGAGCTCGCGGCCGACGCGCCTGACCCTGAGCACGTCGCCGTGCAGCACGACGACGTGCGGCTGGTCTGGACAGCCATGGCGAGCCTGGAACCACGCCAGCAGGCCGCCCTCGACCTGACCATCCGGCACGGCCTGTCCACAGGAGAGCTGGGTGGAGCGCTCGGCCTCTCGACCGCCCAGGCCTCGCTCGTCCTGTTCCGCGCTCGGTCGGCGCTCGGAACGGCGATCCGGTCGCTGCTCGTCGCCCAGAGCCGCACCCACTGCGACCAGCTCGCCGCCATGGTCCCGCCCGGCGTCGCCCACCTGACTCCGTGGCAGCGGCGGAGCGTCGAGCACCACATGCGGTATTGCGCGGTGTGCCGGGAGCGTGCCGCCGTCCTGACCGCACCGACCGAGCTCCTGGGCGGGATCGCCCTGCTGCCGCTCCCAGTCGGCCTCGGTCATGGCTGGCTGCAGCGGCTCCACGACCACGCGGTGTCTGCGCCGGGAACAGTTGCACGGGTTGCGGCGAGGACTGCCCTACGGCGACTGGCTCTCATCGGAGGCGGTGCCGCCCTGCTGCTGCTCGGCGGCTCCATCGGCGGGGTCGTCATTGCGCACGGTTCGCACAGCGCCCCACACCTGGGCCGTCAATCAACGCCGAAGACTAGGGCGTCGCCCAGCTCCTCGAACGCCGCGACGCCCACGCCAACCGAGTCTGCCGCCGCCCACTGGGCCGACATCCAGAGAGCGATCCAGGGCACGGCAGGCTACGAGGTCGACTACGAAACGGCGCGCCAAGTGTCGACAGCCTCGCCGGGGGCGCCGGCAGCGTTCGCTCTTCTCGTCCAGTCGAACGGCGACTACCAGGGCACATACACAGCGACCAGCCCGGAGATCGGGAAGTTCGGCCTGCGTCGTCTCGGCGGTGTTCTCGCGGTGCGCGATATCAACCCCTTGAGCAACCCCGGCGTGGCGGGCGCTCCGATGTACGCGGTGGAGTTCTTTGGACTGACGGGCACAGACGTGAGTGCCCTCGGCGACGCGTGGATCCCGCTGACCGGGCCGCGTCAACAGGCGGCGGTGGCCACCATCGCGAGCGCGGTGGCGCCGTACATCCCCGCGAGCCAACTCGCCAGCGTGGGACTGGCACCGCCGACGGGAGCGCCGCTCACCTTTGCGGTCGGTGATGAGCCGTCGACGGTGTGGCTGTCTGCCGACGGTTGGACGCTCACCTACCAGGCGGGAACCAATGGATACGTTCGGCTCGCGGCGGGGAACGTCAACCTCCTGGTGGACCACCTCGGGGGAACGTAACCGGCCGGAACCACCGAACCGAAAGAACGGTCCAAACATCCCAAATGTGGGATGAGCGAAAAAATCGGCGTCCTCGCGCTTCTAAGGGAGGTCACATCCACCCGATGGCGGGAGGAGACCGGAATGAGCCGGCAATTGGACAGCTCGCAGACACCGTGGGGAGAGCGCAGGGTCACCGGGGCGGCGGCCGTGGAGGAGGCGGTGCGGACCTACTACCCGGCCGACGAGGCGCTCGAGCGTCTCAAGAACACGCCCATCCCGCCGGCGGTGCCGGCCAGCCCAGGACGGCGAGCACTCGGAGGCCTGGTCGATCTCACCCTGTTGGGCCTGATCGAGAAGGGCCTGGCGGCGCTCCTCGTCTCCGGTGCCGGGCCGCTCGGTCCGACGCCGGACACCATGGAGTTGGGGGCGTTCCTGATCACCTCGGTCCTCGCGGCCGGGTACTTCGTCGGTGCCTGGATGCTCTGGGGTGCAACGCTCGGGATGCGCATCGCCGGGATCTACGTCGCCGACGTGCGTACTGAGGGTCCGCTGAGCGGTGGCCAGGCATGGCGCCGCTTCTTCGTCCTCTACGTGATCGGGCAGCTCGCCTTCCTGGTCATGTTGTTCAGCTCTGACCCGAAGCGGCAGGCCTGGTACGACCGCGCGGGCGGCACGGTGGTTCTCGCCAGGTGAAATGCCGGGCGGGCGCTGACCGTAATGTCGGCGCCCGCCGTGGCTCCTATTCCTCACACCCGATGGTGACGGAGGACAACGATGAGCGAAACCACGACGGCCGAGGCAAGCCAACGCGCAACGGACGCCGAGCTGGCGACACGCGCCCGCGACGGCGACGCCGAGGCATTCGGGCTCTTGTACGAACGGTATGCGCGGTCGATCCACGACATGATCTACAGCCTGGTGCGCAACCCGACGCTTGCCGACGACCTGACACAGACCGCGTTCCTGCAGGCGTTCGAGAACGTCGGCCGTCTGCGTGACCCCGACATGGTGCAGTCGTGGCTTTACACCATCGCGCACAACGCCGCCCGGCGTCATATCACCCGCGGCACGCAGGTGGAGTCGCTGGACGAGATGGTCGACCTGGAGGCGCCGCATATCAGCCCCGAGGAGAGCGCCGTGTCGAAGGACATGATCGCCCTCGTCTGGACGGCGGCCCGGAGCCTCGATCCGCGGCAGTTCATGGTCCTCGACCTCAGCATCCGGCATCACCTCACACCAAGCGAGATCGGGACCGTACTCGGCACGTCACAGCAACACGCGTCGGTCCTGTTGCACCGTGCACATGAGGCGCTGGGAATCGCAGTGCGCACCCTGGTCGTGGCCCGCGCGCGGCAGGTCTGCCCTCGGCTGCGAGAGCTTGTGCCGCGTGGAGAGCGCGGGCCGCTGACGCCGGAGCAACGCCGCAGCGTCGAGCACCACATGCGCTCCTGCGCGGAGTGCGCTGACCTTGCGACCCGGATGACCGCACCCGCCGAGCTCCTGGCCGGCGTCCTGCTGCTTCCTCTCCCTGCCAAGCTCGCGGACCCCTCGTGGCTCCACCGCGCCGCAGCATCGGCGAAGGTTCCCGGGCAGAACTCGTCGATGCGTGGCAGTGGAGCCCGACGTGGCGTGTGGCGTGCCGTGGGGGCGCTGGGGGCCGTGGCGATCGCGGCCAGCGGCGTTGCAGGCGGCGTTGCCGCGGCGACCCACCATCACTCGGTGCCCGGCAGGGCTGCGTCGGCCGTGCCGTCGGCCAGCTCGGTTACGCATCGCGCCCAACCGACCTCGCCACCGTCGGCACCTACTCCGTCCGCACTGCCAACTCCAGCGGATGAGAGTGGCAAGGGTGCCGATGCTGTATGGGCTGACATGCTCACGGCGGTCCGCGCGGCACAGAGCTACCACATCGCCTTCTCGACCACATCCCTCAGCGATCAGGTGACGCAGTTCGACGTGCAGTTCGCCCGCAGCGGTGACTACTTGGGGACGGTGACGCTCGCCATCGCCAGCGCCGACCGGTTCACCGTTCGCAAGGTCAACGGGATCCTGTATGCGCAGGGGCGGATCATCGCGGACCATCCCGACATGTTCGGCATGACCGCCGAGCAGGCGGCGCAGCTCGGCAACGGCTGGCTGCAGCTCACGGGCGGCCCGCGTCAGGACGAAGCCACCATCATCGACCGGACGCTCTCCGTGTGGGGTGACCCCCGGCAGCTCGCAGACCAGCAGTTCACCGTAGACGGGACGCTGCGCTTGGCCGGAACGGACACGCTCAACGGCGAGCAACTCATCGTGCTCGGGGACGACAGCGGAACGGTGTCGGTCACACGCTATGGCGCTCTGCCGCGCCTCGCCAGCAACGGCATCGACACCGCCGTCTTCTCCGACTTCAACCTTCCCGTGACCGTCACCGCGCCGTCAGGCGCACTCGTTCTCTCGTAGGTCACGGCCCAAGCCGGCGGGCGGTTCGCGCCGCCCGCCGCACCAGGGTCCGCATGAGCGGATCGGCACGTCGCCGCGTCGCGGCCGAGGGCGTGCATGTCGCATCCACCGTCAGGAGGACCGTTCATGCTGCACCTCGCCGACATCAACCTCACACCGGACCCGCAGGCGTTACCGGGTGGCACCACCCTACAGAGCATCGCCAACGGCGTCATGGCGTTCGCTCTGGTGGTGACCGGGATCGCCTTTCTCGTCAGCGCGGCGACCTGGGGCCTCGGTGGCCTCAGCGGCAACTTCCAGTACGCCTCGATGGGACGGCGCGGCGTCGGCGCCGCAGTGGTCGCCGCGCTGCTCATCGGTGCGGCCGCGACCATCATCAACTTCTTCTTCAAGGCGGGGCAGGCGCTGCACTGATGCGACGCTCGACGTACGCCCCCGACATGGACGCCAGCGTCTCGGTGCGCGGTGTCCGCATCGCGATCACAACGGCGGCAGCGCTCGCCGTCGCGGGATCGGGCTTCGCCTTCGGTCGCGCCACGGCGACCTGCTCCATCACGGTGACGCACGCTGCGCCGGTACTTCCGCCGGCGACGGCAACACCCTCTCCCTCGCTACCTCCTCCGAGTAACGGTGAGCTCGCCGGCATGACGACGCACACCAGCTCCGGTGCGGCCGCCGCCGCGACTGCCATGGCGGCGGTGCTGAGCGGCCCAGCGGTGACGCAAGCGGACGCCTACCGGGCTGCTGTCACGGCCATTGCTGCGCCAGGGCACCGTGACGCGCTTCTCGCCCGCGCGGACGAGCTCGTCGCCGCCGTCGACGCGCAGCTCGGGGTGGTGAGCGCGTCAGGCCAGGGTGCGACGGTGGCAGTCCGCACGGTGCCGGTGAGCTGGCAGGTCGATAGCTACGCGGGGAGCACCGCGAGTGTGCGGATCTGGGCCGTCGGCCTGGTGGCCGAGGACGGCAGCCTTCCCGCGACGGCGGTGTGGGCAACAGGCACGTTCGCCATCGAGTGGACCCATTCGGGCTGGCGCCTCGATGACGTGCAGACAGTGGCCGGGCCCGTGCCGCAAACGCAACAGCGGCCGACTGTGAACACAACGCTGCCGCCCGAGCTGGGCGCGTTTGCGGAGTACCGGCATGCGCCTGCGCCGTAGGGCTGTCACCTCGCTCGGCGTGGTCGTCCTTGCGATCGGCGGTGCGTCGGTTGTTGTTGTGACTGCATCCGCCGCGACAACAAGCCCGCCGGGTCCGCATGCGGCGATGGTCGGGGGCGCGCGTCTCGCCGACGACTCGGTGAGTCCTACGCCGTCCCCGACGCCGCTGACCTCGCCGACGATGACGCCGACGCCGGATGCAGGGCCGTGTGGCGTGGCACCCGTCCTGGGCGCCTTCTGTTCCATCGGACGTGGTATCGACAACGGCGCTGGTGATGCCACGCGCTCGGTGGCGTCGGGCATCGGAGACTCGATTATCGGGGCGGTGACACGTTGGGTGGCCGATGGTGCAGCCTGGGTGCTCAACCAGGTGACTGGACTCATCGACGGGTCCACGTCGCCCGACCTGAATGCACAGTGGTTCCGCGGCAACTATGCCACCATGGCCACTATCGCTGGCGTGCTTCTCGCCATCTTCCTGTTCTTCGCCACAGTGCAGGGCCTGATCGCCAACCGGCCATCGATGATCCTGCGCGCGTATCTGCTGCACGCGCCCATCGCAGCCGTCGGCACAGTGCTGGCCATCGCGCTGGTGTCTCGCGGACTGCAAGCGACCGACGCCATGAGCTCGGCCGTCTCGGTGCACATGCACCACGACGTCGCCCGCATCGCCGAGCGCGTTGGGATCGCCGTCCGCGTCGCCAGCCGAGTCACCGGCGACGGCTCGCTGTTCCTCGCGTTCCTGGGTGCGCTGCTCGCCGTCGTCGTGGCGGTCATCCTGTGGCTGGAGCTCCTGATCCGTGAGGCGGCCATCGACGTGTGCGTCCTGTTCCTACCGTTGGTGCTCGCGGCCTTCGTCTGGCCGAGCACCGCCCGTTGGTTGCGCCGCCTCATCAACACCCTCGCCGCGGTGGTGCTCTCCAAGTTCGTCATCGTCGCGGTGCTGGCGCTCTCCGCGGCAGCGCTGGCCGACAACCTGAACGACGGCGGGGTCAAGGCGATCCTCGTAGGAGTCGTGCTCCTGATCCTGGCGGCCATCTGCCCCTACCTGGTGTTCCGCCTGCTCCCCGGCGTCGAGCTGGCGATCTCTGGCCGCTGGCTCGGCAGCGGAGTACGGACGGCCTCGCGGCGCGCACCGGTCCCGATGGGCGGTCGGGGGCCACGCGGTGGCGGGCGACCTCTCCCGACCGGCAGCTCGGCAGTGACCGTGGCCGCGTGGGCAGGACCGGCTGCAGCAGCCGCAGCGGCCGGCACACGAGCCGCCAGAACAGCGTCCGCGACCGCGCGCGAAGCCGCGCAGAAGCCCGGCACGGCTAGCTCTGCTAGCGGGCGGCGCACGCTGCCGTCGGTAGCGCCGAGCAACGACCCGAAGGGCACATCGCCGCGGCCGGGGAAGCAGAAGCCAGATACGGAGCGCACAGATGGCTGAGCAGCGCTATCGCTTCGGTCCGCTGGAGCGGCGAGGCCTACTGCTCGGCCTGCGCTTGGGCCAGCTCGCTGTCATGGTCGCCGGTGCTGCGCTCGCAGTGATGATCCTGGCGGTGTCGACCTCGGCCGTCGCCGTCGTGCTCGGCATGACAACGTTGGTGGGTGGTGTGGTCGTCGGCGCCGTATCCGTGGCGGGCCGCACGGCCGACGAGTGGGCGCCCATTGCGGCGCGGTGGCTGTGGTCTGTCATGGCAGGCGGGCAGCGACACCGCGCCGACGACCACCTGCAGGGCCACGTCCTCGCGGCCAGCCAGGTCCGTACACCGATGCCGACGCCGCCGCCACCGTTGCGCTGCGTGTCCATCCTCCCGGCACCAGCGCCGTCGTCCGGTGGCGACATGGGCGTCATCAAGGACGCGATCGCTGACACCTACACCGCGGTGATCGCGCTGCGCGGGAGCGGCTTCGCACTGCTCGATGACCACGACAAGGCGCGGCGCTTGGCCTGGTGGGGCGGTGTGCTCGACAGCCTCTCGCGCGAGGGCTCCCCGATCAAGAGAGTGCAGTGGGTGGAACGCACGATCCCCGAGCGCAGCGATGCTCTGGTCGCATACCTCACCGAGAGGTGCACACTCCCCGAGGACTCGCCGCTCGTGCAGTCGTATCGAGAGCTGGTCGCCGGCGCTGTGCCCACAACACAGCGACACGAGGTCTTCCTAGCCGTCCAGCTCCGCACAGCCGCGGCGCGCCGTGCGATCCGCCGCGCTGGTGGCGGTGACCGGGGAGCGTGCACAGTGCTGGGCCGCGAGATCACCGCGCTGTGGTCGCACCTGTCCGGAGGTGACGTCACCGTCGATGGTCTGCTCGGGCCTGCGCACCTCGCGACGGTCATCCGCAGCGCGGCAGACCCGAACTGCTCGGAGGGCGGCGCGACCTTCGCGTGGGCATCGGCGACGGTGGTGTCGTGGAACCACTACCGGACCGATGGCGCGGTGCATGCGACGTACTGGATCCGCGAGTGGCCGCGGGTCGAGGTGACGGCCGACGTGCTGGCACCGCTGCTGCTGCAGACCTCGGCGCGGCGCACAGTGGCGATGACGATGGAGGTGGAGGCGCCGGCGCGGGCGCAGCGCGAGGCGGAGGCGGCGCTGACGGCCGACCTGGCCGACGAGGACATGCGCCAACGGGCAGGGTTCATCACTGGCTTCCGCCGCCAGCGCGAACAGGAGAACGTCGTGCGGCGCGGGCAGGAGGTCGCGGAGGGGCACGCCTCGGTGCGCTTCTCCGGCTACATCACCGTGAGCGCGGCGACCGTCGACGAGTTGGAGGAAGCCTGCGCCGATGTGGAGCAACGAGCCCAGCAGGCGCAGCTCCAGCTCCTCCGCCTCGTCGGCGAGCAGGACGTGGCGTGGACCTACACGCTGCCGTTGGCACGAGGCCTGCGATGAGGAGCCGGTCGCGCCAGCCGGCGCATCGAGCGACCACCGCCACCCTGCGGGCCGCCTACCCCTTCATGGCCGAGGACGGGCTGGGCTCCCGCGGCGTGTACATCGGGACCGACCTGTGCGGCGGGGGCGGCTCGTTCGTCTACGACCCCTGGGAGCTCACCGGCCGTGCTCTCAAAGGGCCCGGGATGATCGTGCTCGGCGAGCTGGGCGAGGGGAAGTCGGCCATCGTCAAGGCCTACGTGCACCGGCAGCTCGCCGTTGGCCGCCGGGCGGTGATGCTCAGCGTCAAGCCCGGCGAGAACGACCGGCTCTGCGAGGCCGCGGGCGTCGCGCCGATCCGCCTCGAGCCCGGCGGCGCCGTCCGGCTGAACCCCCTCGACCCTGCGGTGGCCGGACCCGAGGCGTCCCCCGAGCGGATCGCTCTCGACCAGCTCGGCGTCCTGCTGGCGATCACGGAGGCAAGCCTGGGCAGGAGCCTGACGCCGGTGGAGCGTGCGGCCTGTGAGCTGGCGCTGGCCCAGGTGGCAGCGACAGCGGATGAGCCGGTCGTCCCCGATGTGGTCGCGGCGATGCTCCGGCCATCGGCGGAGGCGGCGGATCGGATCGCAATGCGGCGTGAGCAGCTCGCCGAGCAGAGCCGGGCCGCGGCGCTTGAGCTCCGCCGTCTCAGCGATGGCGACCTGCGGGGCATGTTCGACGGCCCGACCACGGGTGGCATCGATCTGGAGGCGCCGCTGGTGTCCCTCGACCTGTCGGCGGTGTACTCGTCGTCGGCCCTCGGGGTGCTCATGGCCTGCGCCGCCGCCTGGCTACAACGGGCGGTGACGCGACCGGGCGCGGGCCGCCGCATCCTGGTGGTCGACGAGGCCTGGGCCATCCTGCGGAACCTGGGCGTCGCCCGGTGGCTGGCGGCGTCGTGGAAGCTCGCCCGCGCCCATGGTGTCCAGTGCATCGCCGTGACCCATCGCCTGTCCGACCTCACGGCCGCCGGCCACGCCGGCAGCGAGCAGGTGCAACTCGCCCGTGGGCTACTGGCCGACTCGGAGACGCGCGTGATCCACTCCCTGCCGCCTGAGGAGGTCGAGGCTACCCGAGCCCTACTCGGCTTGAGCGACGCCGAGGCCCAGGTGATCGCCGCGTTGCCCCGAGGCTGCGCGCTGTGGAAAGTCGGGCAGCACAGCGCCGTGGTGGAGCACCGCTACAGCGAGGCCGAGCGGCGGATCATCGGGACGGAACAGTCAGCCTCGCCCCGCTGACTTCCTCTTTTCCGTCCTCATTCGTGGTAGCGTTTCCGGAAGCCCTCACCTGACCCCCCCTGGAGACGCTGGTGACGCCAATGCACGTGCTCGCAACACCCGACGATGCGGCCCGCCGATTGGACGGCTTCGGGCTGCGCCTCGATGACCTGGGCGCAGCGGTCCGGCATGGCCTTCATGCCGCGGCGACCTGTACGCCTCACGATCCGCCCAACTTCGCGGGGTTGCTCGGATGGGGACGTACGGTCCGCGGTCTAAGGGACACCCTGGTCCCGCGCGGCTGGCACGTCGACAACTCACGGAACTACCCGACAGCGGTGAGTCCTGACGGCACGATCGCCATCGCCGTCGCGGCGGGCGACTACAACACCGGACTCGCCGGGACGCCGGCTACGCGCAGCGCCAAAGGGCCGGCTACAAGAGAGGCGGTGGTCCTGAATCAGATGTCGTTTGCCGAGCTGGACGCGTCGTTCGCGCTCGGTGTGCCCGTACCCAAGTCCACGTGGCTCTTGCTGCACTACAACGACAAGTCGGCCAAGGAGGTGCGGATGGAACTCTCGCTCCCCGCTGGCTTCGACGAGGAAGGAGTGGTCACCGACTGGCACGAGCGCATTATCCTGCCTCCACTCACGACTGCTTATGAGCCGCCAGACGACCCGGGGGACTCGCCCATTGATGTTCCTATCGTCCGGCGCTGACCATGGCCATTCGTCCGCGTGCATTCAATCCTTCGCGTCTCCGCCTTGCACGTCAGCGACGCGGCACCACTAAAGCCGGTCTAGCCAATCGGGCAGGGATCTCCACACGTAGCCTCACTGCGTACGAGAGTGGGACGCAGCACCCCACTCGTCAAACTTTGGACAGAATTGCTCAGGCTCTAGACTTTCCTGTCGACTTTCTGCGGGGCGCCGACCTGCCGGAAGTTCCGATCGACGCCGCAAGCTTCCGCGCCCTCACCAAGCTGACGGCAACGAAGCGCGATCAAGCGATCGCCTCCGCGGCATTCGCCCTGGGCCTTAGTGACTGGATCGAGGAACGCTTCTCACTCCCGGCGTGCACCGTTCCTCGGGTCCCGGATGCCGATCCCGAAACCGCGGCAGAAGCCGTCCGTCGGGAATGGGGGCTGGGGGAACTTCCCATCAGCAACATGGTGCACCTCTTGGAAGCGCACGGTGTCCGTGTCTTTTCTCTTGTAGAGGAATGCGCGGACGTTGACGCCTTCTCGTTCTGGCGGGACGGAGTGCCGTTCATCTTCCTCAATACAATGAAGACAGCCGAACGCAGCAGAATGGATGCAGCGCATGAGCTTGGCCACCTTGTTCTGCATGCGGCTCATGGCATCGCTCCGCGTGGCCGGCACGCGGAATTGGAAGCTCAAGCGTTCGGCTCAGCGTTCCTCATGCCCCGAGGCAGCGTGATAGCTCACGCGCCGAGAACGGGCCTTCTTAACGATCTCCACCGAGCGAAACGGTACTGGAAGGTCGCGGCAGCAAACCTTGCACACCGGATGCACGATCTACAACTGTTGAGTGACTGGCAATATCGGATGGTCTTCGTTGAGTTGAGCTCTAGCGGACAACGACGATCCGAGTTAGGAGGCGTCGCGCGGGAAAGTTCGCTCGCGCTCCGCAAGGTATTCGCAGTTCTTCGTAGGGAGGAAGGCGTTTCAAAGGCCGACGTCGCGGCCGAATTGGGGATGCCACTTCAAGAGCTGAACAAGGTGGTCTTCGGGCTGGTACTGACGCAGGTTCACGGAAGGCATTCAGGCGAGGCGAACTCCACGTCGATGTCAGCACCACCGTCTCTGCGGATCATGTAGCGAACCGAACTTGAACACGACCAGATGACGTACCGAGTATTCATCAGCCACAGCGCTCCCGATAGGGAGTCGGTTGAGGCCATCCGCCAGGCGGCTATCAAGGTGGGCGTCGAGCCCTATATTTACGAGCACGACCCGAGGCCCGGAACGATGGTGGCCGAGAAGGTCCAAGCAGAGATTCGGGCTTCGCACGCGATGATCCTATTGCTCACCCGTCACAGCGCGACCTCGCCCTACGTGCAGCAGGAAGTCGGATTCGCGATCGCTGCTGCCAAGCCTGTCCTACCGCTGATTGAGACGGGGATCTCGGAGGACAGGCTGGCTATGCTGAAGGGGATCGAGTGGGTGGAGTTTGACCCAGGATCCCCCGCGTCCGCCGTGGATGCGTTGAGCACTGAGCTGGAACGTCTCAGACTGAGGAAGGAAGCCCGAGATGAATTAGCTCTTGCACTGGGCATGGTCGCCCTGATGGTTCTGCTGATCTACCTCACCTCGTTGGAGGGCGGTGGTTGATCAGGTACCTCCGGCGACCACCTACGCCGAGAACTGGGTCGGCCTCCCGTGTCATGCACCCTCGAGAATGCCCAGTAGCAACCGAGCCTTCTCCACGAGCTCGTCAAATGTGACGACATCCACATCTCGCAGATTGCGGCGATACAGCTCGAAACTCTGACACCGTTCGCGGTCGCCTTTGAGAGGGGTCGTGCCGACAACGAGAAGCGCCATCGGATGGAAAACTTGGAAATGATCGGAGTCGGGCTCAACGAGAGAGCGATACTCTTGAACAAGTGTATCGCGGTTCTTCAAGAGCTGTTGAGTCGCCCCAGAGAGCTCTGAGGAAACTCCATAAACACGATTGCGATAAGGCTGTGCCGTTAGCAGCGGCGTTACGGGTGTCTTGATTTCGACGACGAGCGTGTTTTCCGTTAGCTTGTTCTTATAGAGGAAATCCGCAAAATTGCCGCCTGTGTTGGCGATGTTCTTGCCACCGACATATGCTTGGCCTCTGATGATTACTAGGGGATGCGCGTAGACTTGGGACAGCACCCAACTGTGTCGCTGCAGAAGGCCTTGCCAGTGGCCCTCGCTAGAATTGGTCGAATTGGCTTCCGCTTCGGCGATGAACCGTGTGAGTCTCGCCGCTCCTATGGCAGCATCGAAGTTGACGAGTTCGCCCAGGCCCGCCGGTCCGAGGAGAGAAGTGAGGCGAGAGGCATCCTGCGCCTTCAGCCAATCCACGAACACGCGCAACAATTGAACGCGCTCATCACCTGATTTCGTCAGCAGGTCCTGTACCGAGGACGAGAGCGGCGTGGCTGGCACCGCGACCCACTTGCGATCACCGACAGGGATACCCTGCTCGGCAACCATCGTGTAGAACTTATCGAGTTCTTCCCAAAGGAGGCGCACCTCGGCCGCACGGAGTTCAAGGCGGACCCCTTCATCGGCCTTCAGACTGGCAAGGCTTATGGACTGAATGTCCTCCCATGAGTTCGATGGCCGCTTTCGCTGGTACACGAACTCACCATGGACTGCTGCGTCGGCATCCTTGGGGTTGCTGACGAGCGTTGGCTTGAACACCAATCGCACTTGGTCCGTTTGACGAAGAACGATCGGGGTGGCATCCGCGCTTGTGCGCGACGTCGAACGTGTCTGGAATGCGCCAGGTTCTTCTACATCACCCATAGAGAGGTTCCCCGCGCTGGCGAAGACTGAGGCGCTGACAGGATAGCGCGAGTGGCCCCGGACAGGTGCTGTTGCACTGGAGCCGAGCCGGTTGGGGTTGCTGGCGTCGACTGGCGCTGACCGTAATGCGGCCCCCCCTGTGTGGCTCTTATTCCTCGTCCTGTGTAGTGCTGGACGGCAGCACCACGCACTAGCAGATCACGGAGGAGGAAACGAGCATGACCCTCATCGAGACACCTGCGAACATCGTGGTGCTGACAGACCGAGCGCGTCGGCGCTGGCTGTCGGATCGCGCGTGGCGCAGAAAGACACGAGCACTCAGCTCGCGTGCACGCCGCGAGGTGTCCGCATGAATACGGTGCACTTGGTCGGCAAGGTCGCATCAGACATCAGATTCCAGGAGTTCAGCGCGTCTGCCGGAGGCGACCCGCGCGCCAAGGCGTCGTTCCTGATCGCGGTGCGCCGCGCCGTGGCACGTCGCACCGACTCGGCACGGAAAGCGGACATGATCCGTGTCGAGACCTGGGGAAGCCAGGCCCGCAACTTGGTGAAGTTCAACGAGAAGGGCTCGCGCATCGCGGTGACCGGCCGCATCCGCGGCGAGTTCTACAACCCCGATGGAGGGGACCGCGGTGGCCAGCTCCGTACGGTCGTCGTTGCCGAGGAGATCGTGTACCTCACCCCGCCGGCGACGGATGACGCGGCCACCGCTACCAAGGGAGCGGCGAAGTCGCGGTGAGCCGGACAGCGGGCGCCCCGCCCAGCCGCAGTCTTGCGGACGCCCTGGTGGAGGGCGCCGTCGGCGCCGCAACCACCCCGGTCGCGGTTGCGGGGATCGCGGCCTTCCTCGTCGTCAGGGGGCTCCGGCTCCCTGGCGGCGCCTCCCTGGTCGCCGGCGCTGTCGCGGCTGCTGTCGCCGGATCGGTGATGCTCTGGACGACGGTGCTGTCTGCGCCAGCCCGGCTCCGTCGCGCGATGTGCGACGCCGGCCTGGTCGAGCGTACCGGCGTCGATCACGTCCGCGGACCATTGCAGAGGGGACGCCCACGTCGATCCGGTGACACGATCCTGACGACCTGGCTGCTCCCGCCCGGCCTCGCCCTGCGGGCCGTGCAGGAGCGGCAGGACGTCATCGAGCAACGCGTGTCGTGCGAGCTCTCCTGCTGGATGGACGACGGCCTGCTGCACGTCGAGCTGCTGCGGGCGCGCATTCCGGGCCGGGTTGACTTCGGCGACTTCTACGGTGGGACCCGACCGAACGGGGCGCTGTCCATCGGCCTCGGCATCGGGCGGCGCGGGCCGCTGTGGGCTGACCTGACCACCGTGCCCCACCTGCTCGTCGGCGGCATGACCGGCGGCGGCAAGTCCGTGTTCCTCACCCAAGCCCTCACCGGCGTCCTGCTCAGCTCGAGCCCCGACGACCTCGGCTTGGTCTGCATCGACCTCAAGGGCGGCGTGGAGCTGACCCCGTTCGGCTGGCTGCCTCATGTCCTGACGCCGGTGGCCGAGACGGTCGAGGCGGCGGCCGCGGTGCTGGCCACGGTGCGGTCCGAGCTGGATCGGCGGCTGGCGGCCCTGCGAGCGAGCGGGCATCGTGACCTCGACGGCCGGGGAGCCGCGGGGCTGCCACGGTGGCCGCGCGTCCTGGTCGTCGTCGACGAGCTGGCGGAGCTGACGCTGCGGGACCACGGGCAGGACAAAGCCGCACGCGAGCACCAACAAGGTGCGAGCGGGCGCCTGTGCGAGATCGCCCGGTTGGGACGCGCGGCGGGAATCCACCTGATCGCCTGCACACAGCGACCCGACGCCGAGGCCGTGCCGGGGCAGCTCAAGGCGAACCTGGCCGGCACGGTCGCGTTCCGCGTTCGCTCGCGGGTCAACAGCCAGATCCTGCTCGACTGCGACCGCGCCGCCCTGCTGCCGCCGCGACCCGGCCGCGCCGTGTGGGCTCACGAGCGCATCGAGGAGTTCCAGGCCGTCTACATCAGCGCCGCCGAGAGCGAGCGATTGCTGCGCGAGCGGTGGGGCACGGTCCCTGTAACACCGTGCCCCCAAAAGCCAGTGCCGGAGGCGCCCCTTAACTACGGAGACGACTCCACGCGCGCGAGAGGTGTGCGATGAGAGGGGTGCGCGTGCTGGCTGCTGGGCTGGACTCTGTGTACGTCTCTGCACAGGGCGTCCTCCGCGACGGGCTGCTCACCGTCCTTCGTGCGCTGCAGCACGACGCGGCCACGGAGCGCGAGCCGGTCGTCGTGGAGCTACGCGAAGACGCCGGTGCGTTCCTGCTCCGGCCGCACGGCTGGCGCGGCTACCCGGTGCGGATGGACGCGCCCAACTACACGGTCTGCATCGGTGCCGCGAAGCCGTTCCCGCCGGTGTACGTCATGGTCCGGTCGTCGTTCCTGCACCACTTGGGCGCGGAGGATGCCCTGGCCCTGACCCGCGAGATGGTCGAGCGCGATCTGTTCGCGGCTCCCGTCCCGCTCCAGGTGTCGCGCGCCGACGTGTACGCCGACGTGCAGGGCTGGCGTCCCGTCCCTGGCGACCTCCACCGCTTCATCTGCCGGGCATCGTGGCGCCGTCTGTTCGAGGAGCCCGTCACCGAGGTGGAGGTGCCGCGACGGCTGCACAGCATCGGACGCCGCTTCTCGGGCTTCGTGTTCGGCAAGGGCGATGTCGTGGCCCGCGTCTACGACAAGACCCTGGAGCTGGCCCACCGCGGCGAGACCTGGCCGCATGTGGTGTGGACTGGGTACGAGGAGGACCGGCCGGTCTGGCGCGTGGAGTTTCAGTTCCGCCGCCGGAGCCTGCACGAGTTCGGCATCGGACACGTCCACGAGCTGCTGGCCGGACGGCAAGACCTGTGGGAGTACGGCACCCGCTGGCTTTCGCTGCGGCGACGGGTCGCTGGTCTGCGGCCTGGCCGCTGGCCCGAGGCCAACGCCTGGACGGTCATCCGCGATGCCCGGATGGGGTCACCTCGGTCTGGCCTGGTGCGGCAGCGCATCTATGAGGCCAGCGTCGAGCGCCTGGTCCGCGGCTTCGTGGGCTACAGCACCTCGCTTGCTGCCGCGGGGGCCATCGGTGACGTGGCCTCGCTGATTCAGACGGTGCCGCCGGCGCAGCGCTACGTGGTGCACCGCGGCATGTCCCTGGATGACGTGATCGCGCGCAAGCGCGCCCTGCGTCTGAGTGCACAACCGTCCTTCACAGTCGGACGGTGCCCACAAGGGGATCTGCAAGGGGACCCCGACGCGGCGGCGCAGCCGCCGCGTCGGGGCGGTGGTGATGGTCCCTCTATGGAGCCCGCATCGTGAGCCGCCCCAATCGTCCCTGCCTTCGCACGCCGCTTCCGCCCGCGCCCGATCCACGTCCGTGGGATGACGCGGCGGACGAGCGCCTGCGCATCTACGCACACGCTGTCGTGGACCTCGCGATCCGGTTGCGAGCGCGTCGTCGCGAGATGGAACGCTTGACGAATGGGCGATGAATCGTGTACAGTATGCATGTACAATAGATCATCACGGAAGGGACACCGATGCCACGGTCGCAACGGGCGCGCATCAACGCCGATCCTGTCGGTGAGCGCGAGATTGCAGACCGTCTCGGTGTGCAGCCGATGACCGTCAACCGGTGGATGGCGCGTGGCCTTCTACCCCCGTCGCGCTGGACGGTGAGCAGCCGTCCGGCCTGGGACTGGACGGACATCGAGCCCTGGGCGATCGAGACGGGGCGGCTGGAGAAGCGCGGGCGATGAAGCGCGCAGTCGTCTACCTCCGCGTCTCGTCCAAGAAGCAGGCCAAGCGCGACGGCCGCGAGGAAGGTCTGTCCATCCCGGCGCAGCGCGACCTGGTGGTCAAGCACATCAGCGACAAGGGCTGGACGCTCGTGGACGAGTACGTCGAGCCGGGCCGCTCCGGTCGCACAGCGGACCGCCCGGCTCTGCGCGCCATGCTCGACCGCATCGCCACACAGCGCGACGTCGATGTAGTCGTCATGCACAAGTTCGACCGGTTCGCGCGCAACGCGGGCGATCATCTGAGCATCCGGTCCGCGCTGCAGCGGTACGGCGTCACGCTCGTCTCCGTCGCGGAGCCCATCGAGCAGAACGCCGCCGGGAAGATGATCGAGGGGTTGCTGGCGGTCCTGGCCGAGCACTACTCCGACAACCTGTCCGCCGAGGTCAAGAAGGGCCAGTTGCAAAAGGCGCGCATGGGCGGCTTCCCGCATCTGGCGCCGCTCGGCTACGTCAACATTCGCGAGAAGATCAATGGCGCCGAGGTCGCGTACATCGACGTGGACGAGGACCGCGCGCGCCTGGTGACGGAGGCCTTCGACCTCTACGCGACCGGGGAGTACACCCTGGAGTCGCTGACCGAGGAAATGACCGCGCGCGGGCTGACCTCACGGCCGCGTGGCAGTCGGCCTGCGATGCCGGTGACCGTCTCGGGGATGCATGACCTCCTGATCAACAAGTTCCACACGGGCGTGGTCGAGTGGAACGGCATCGAGTACCGGGGCACGCACAAGGCGTTGGTTCGACAGGCGACCTGGGATCGCGTGCAGACCCTCCTGTCCACGCGGTCGCCGGGAGGCACCCGCGAGCGCAAGCACCACCACTACCTCAAGGGCATCCTGACGTGCGCCGTCTGCGGTCGGGGCCTGTCCATCCAGCGCTCCAAGGGGCAGTACGAGTACCTCTACTGCCTCGGCCAGAAGGACAAGCGCAAGCCGGAGACATGCCGCGAGCCCTACGTCCCGGTGGAACGGTTGGAGCAGGCTGTCGAGGCACTGTACGAGCGGGTGCAGCTCACGCCGCCGGTGGCCGCGGACCTCCGCCGCAAGCTGGAGGCGGACATCGTTGCCCGCCACGCGGTGAACGGCGACGAGCGGGCATTCCACGCGCGGCGCCTGGTCCGGCTGGAGGACGAGCGCCGGAAGGTCATGGACGCCTACTACAAGGGCGCCATCGACATTGACCTCCTGCGCTCGGAGCAGGAGCGGATCAGCGCGGAGGGGCACGAGGCCGAGCGCCTGATGGCCGCCTCCGATGCCACCCTGGCAGAGTGGCAGTCGCTACTGGACGATGCCATCGGCCTCATTACCGACTGCGCCACCACCTACACCTCGGCCGCCGAAGAGTCCGACCTGCGGCGCCTGTTCAACACCGTCGTCTTCGAGTCCATCCGAATCGCGAACGGCCAGGTCCAGAGCTTCGCGCTCCAGTCGCCGTTCGACCTCATCCTCGCCGCCCACGTCCAGGGCTTGCCTGTGGACGAGTTCGAATACGGGGGTTTGGCTGGGGAGAGAGGATTCGAACCTCTGATTGGCTGATCCAGAGTCAGCTGCCTTACCACTTGGCCACTCCCCAGCGGCGGCTGAAAGTCTACCCAAGACGGCCGCCGAGGCCAGCCAGGGCCAGGCCAGGCCGGAAGGGCGCCGAGCGCGCCAAGCCATGCGCCAGGGGGTTTGGCGTCGGTGGCCCGGGCCTATACTGGCCTCCGATGGATCTCCTCGAGCTCCTCCGATCCCAGGCCAGGCGGTATCGCTGTGCGGCGTGCGGCAAGAGCATGGCCGACTGCGACATCAACATCCTGGCCCAGCAGGGGAACCGCGCCCTGGTGCGGGTCACCTGCACCTCGTGCAGCGACGAGAACCTGCTCCAGATCGTCTTCCAGTCCGAGGGCGAGGCGGCCGCCGCCGCGCCGCCCGCGCAGTCTCGGCGTCGACGGCCCAGCCTCGAGATCGACGAGGGCCGGCCCGAGAACGCCGACCCGATCAGCTCGGACGAGCTGCTCGACCTGCACCTCCTCCTCGAAGACCACGCCGGCGGCTTCCGCGAGCTCACCGGCACTGCCGGCGAGGCCTGAGCCGCAGCCTCACCTCAGCCGGGAGCCTGACGCTCAGGGACGCGAAGGCTCAGCCGGGAGACGCCCGCCCCTCACGGCGAGGGTGTGGCGGCCGCCCCTCCAGCAGGCGTCGCGGTGGGCGTGGGCGTCGGCGACGAGCCCGGCAGCGGGAAGGTCTGCTTCGGTGTCGAGCTCGGCAGCGCGAAGGTGGGCGGCGGCGTCCCCGCCGGCGACGGCGTGGGGCTGGGCGTGGGCGAGGGGGTTGGCGAGGCCGTCGGCGACGGGCAGTCCGAGGCGAGCGCAGATGCCTGGCCGGTCGCCGTGCAGTCCGACAGCGAGCCCGGGATCACCTGGAAGTCGTGGATCGGCCCCGGCAGGCCGTTGATGAACGGCTGGGCCATGAGCGTGCCCACGGTGTTGCCGTAGACCCCGTCCATGCCCTGCTGCGGCTTGCCCGCCGGCGTGTTGGCCGCCCAGGTGGCCACCACGTAGTCGGGGCTGTAGGCCATGTACCAGGCGTCCACGAAGTTCTCCGTGGTGCCCGACTTGGCCGCGATGGGACGGTTGAAGTGCACGCCCCAGCGCGACGGATAGGCGCGCAGGATCTTGGTGATCGCGTAGGCCTGCTGCTGCGTCATCACCTGCGGACCGGCGGACGGCTGGGCGGGTTCGTCGACCAGCGTGCTGCCGTTGCCGTCGACGACCTTGAGGATCGCCCGCGGCGTCACCTTGTGCCCGTAGTTGGAGAACGCGGCGTAGCCCGCGGCGTGGTCGATCATCTTCACCGACGAGACGCCGATGGCCGTGCCCGGGATCGGTGAGAGATCCGTGCTGATGCCCAGCGAATGGGCGAAGTCGATGACGTCGGGGATCCCCGCCATCACCATCGCCTGTTCCGCGGGGATGTTGCGCGACTCCAGCAACGCGCGCGCCGCGCTGATCTTCCCTTGGAACTCACGGTCGAAGTCCATGACGCCGCCGAGCTTCTTCGACTCGCTCGGCGTGTCGTCGAGCACCGTGCTCGGCTTGAGCTTGCCGTTGATGAAGCCCTCCTCGTACACGTAGGGCTTGAACGACGAGCCCGGCTGCCGCGGCCCGGTGGTGTTGTTGTACTGCCCGTTGATGCCGTCGTCGCCGAAGTTGACCGAGCCCACCATGGCGATGATGTCGCCGGTGTGCGAGTCGAGCATCAGCAGGGCGCCGTTGTTGGCCAGGTGCCCGATGGCCTTGACGCCGTTCACCACCGCGGTGTTCGCCTTGGCCTGGATGGAGAGATCCAAGGTGGTGGTCACGGTGAGGTCACCCTCGGTGACCGCCGGGTCGTCGGCGAACTGCGACTGCAGCTGGTCGCGCACGTACTGCACGAAGTGCGGCGCGATGCCCGCCGCCGCCTGCTTCTTGCCGTGGCGCAGGTCCGCCTGCAGCGCCTGCTGGTTGGCCTGTTGCGCCGCCACCTGCTCGGGAGTGGGGTTGGCGCCGCCGACCGCCGGGTCGACCGCGTCGGCGTCGGCCTGCGAGACGACGCCCATGGCCACCAGCCCGCTGAGCACGTAGTGCTGCCGTGCATAGGCGGACACCGCGTTCTGCAGCGGATCGTAGAACGAGGGCGCCTGCGGCAGGCCCGCGAGCAGCGAGGCCTCGCGCAGGTCGAGGCTTGCCGCATCCTTGCCGAAGTACGTCTGCGCCGCGTTCTCGACGCCGTACGCTCCCTCACCGTAGTAGATGAGGTTGAGGTACTTCTCCAGGATCTGCTTCTTGGTGTACTTGGAGTCGATCTCCTGGGCCAGCAGCGCCTCACGCAACTTGCGCAGCGGCGACTTGGAGGCGTTGCTGCCGAAGAAGGCCAGCTTGGTGAGCTGCTGGGTGATCGTCGAGGCGCCCTGTTCGGGTCGCCGCGCGATGACGTCGACGAAGAGGGCCTTGGCCACGCGCGGCCAGTCGAAGGCGCCCTCGTTGTAGAAGTTGCGATCCTCGGCGGCGAGCGTGGCGTTCTGCATGATCGGCGCCACCTTGTCGATGCTCACCGGGTTGCGGCTCTCGGCGTTGTGGCCGACCGAGGCGATCACCTTGCCGTGGCGGTCGAGGATCTTGATGGTGCCGGTGGCCTGGCCCAGCTTGCTCAGATCGGGCAGGGTCATCGCCGCGTAGGCGACCATCGCGGCCAGCAGGAGCACGACGGCGACGACGCCGGCCAGGCCGATGCGGACGATCAATCGCTTGCGGGGCGAGAGGTTGCGCCACCAGCGCGGTCCGCGCGGGGTGCGGCCTCCGGCGGCGCCGGCCGCCGCGGCGCGGGCGGTGCCGGACCTGCGCCGTCTCATGCTCGGGAGGATTCGATGGACGTGGTCATGCCTTCGGGGTGGGCCGCGCTGAGTCGCGGCGTCACGGCCGGGGGGAAGCCGCGGGGCTGAGGGGCAGGCGGCGCATTCACAGCGCCGCTTGAGAGAACCCTAGTGGACGGGTTCGTCCTGAGTGGCGTCCTGTGCTTGACGAGCGTACCGGCGAGCCACGAACGAGGCGCCTCCGGCCGCTCCGGCGGTGGCGGCGCGAATGGCCACCTTCTGCCACAACGGTTGCGAGCCGTCCTGCGTTCCGCTCTTCCCCTTGCCCTTCCCGATCTGCTCGCGGAGCGCCCGAACCTCGCGGGTGAGCTCCTCGATGCTCATCGAGCCGCCCTTCTCCTCCGCCTGGGGAGCGTGGCGTCCGAACCTGCGGCGCAGCACGTAGCCGCCGACGGCGACGACGATCACCGCGCCGGCGATGGCCGCGATCTGCGGCCCCTCGCGGCGCAGCCGGGCCTTCCAGTCCAGGTCGGCGCGGATGCGCTTCTCCAGCTTGTCGATGTCCGCCGCGAGGGCGACGCGGGTCAGCTCGACCTGGTGTCGCGCCTGGTCAGTTGCTTGACCCACTCGACGTCCTCCTTGATGTCGGAGACGGTCTCCTTCTGCCGCCGGATGGCGGCCCGCACCAGCATCGCCGCGACGCCGCCAAGCACCACCGCGAAGAGCAGGAAGCCGGCGCCCGCCAGCGCCCACGACCACCAGACGTCACCGAAGTGCTTGGGCAGGCTGGCGAAGGCCAGGGTGCTGCCGATGATCAGCAGCGGCAGCGCCAGCATGACCAGAACAAGCGCCGCCAGGGCCCGCTTGAGCGTCTCCACGAAGCCGGCCTTGGCCAGCTCGATCTCCATGCGGACAAGCCGCGCGGCGTCGTCGGCGATCTGGCGGCCGATGTCGGCCAGGCTCTCCTCGGCGTGCGGCTTCGGCTCTGCTGCCATGCTCAGCGGGATCCCCTGTGGGGTGTGCGGACTACGAGACGTCGAGCTGCGAGACATCGATGTCGCGCAGGCCGGTGGGCGCCTCGACGCCATTCTCGTGCAGAAGCTTGAGCAACTGCAGGACGTAGCGCACGCCGTTGAGGTTGACCCCGTGGTTGCGGGTCAGGTTCTGGATGGTCTGGAGCTTGTGGATGTCGCGCTGCGAGAAGCGCCGCCGGTTGGTCGACGTCCGCTGCGGCACGACCAGCCCCATGTTCTCGTACATCATCAGCGTGCGCGGATGCGTCTCGAGGATCTCGGACGCCACGCTGATGGTGTAGATCGGCTTGTCCAGCGAGAGGTTCAGCTCGCGCGGCTGGTGATCGGCACGCTCCCCGTCACCGGGATCGCCGGCGGCCGCGCCGCGCCCTACTCTTTCAGCCACTCGCCGATGCCCTCGGAGAGCGAGCTCGGGGTGGTCTGAGCCTTGATCAGGAACTCGTGGGCACCCAGCTTGAGACCGCGGTCGACCAGCTCCTTCTCGCCGTAGTTGCTGAGCATGATCACCGGGATGGCCGCGGTGTCCTCGTTCTGGCGCAGCGCCTGGAGGACCTCGAAGCCGTCCTTCTTGGGCAGCCGGATGTCCAGGAAGATGATGTCGGGCTTGAGCTCCGTCGCCCGCTCGATGCCCTCCTCTCCGTCGACGGCGACGTTGACCCGGTAGCCGTCGAGCTCGAGCTTCATGCGGTACATCTCGAGCACCGCGGGGTCGTCCTCGATCAGGAGGACGTCGATGACCTCGTCGTCCACAGCCTCCTCCGCGTTGGCCCGTTTATCGGTGAGCACCTGGGGAACCTCAGGAGTATACCGGCGCGGACGCACCGAACGTCACATTCGAAAGCAACGGTCGCATGCCAGCACCGTGTTCAGCAAACCTGCTAGCGGAGCATACACGGCCCCGCCCGGCCGCGGGTGGAGCCGAGCGAGCCGGCAGACCCCTCTCGGCTTTAGAGCCGGACGTGGGTGACGTCGATGTCGGAGAGGAAGTCGGGCCGGGGCACCTTGTGCGCGTCCATGAGCTGGAGGCACTGGATCACGTACTTGGCGCCGTTGAGGTTGAGCCCGTGATGGCGGGTCAAGCGCTGGATCGCCTGCAGGGTGAGGATGTCGCGCTGCGAGTAGCGGCGGCGATTCGTGGCAGTCCGGTGCGGCACCACCAGCCCCAGGTGCTCGTACATCATCAGTGTGCGCGGATGAGTCTCGAGGATCTCAGCGGCCACGCTGATGGTGTAGATGGGCTTGTCCAGACCGACCTGGGCGGCGGCCGGAGGCAGGGCGGCGGAGACTGTCACGATGTCCTCCCTGCCCACCACGGCTCTTCCGCTGTCTGGTTGGTCGTTGGTGGTGGACATAGGTGGGGGTGGAAAACGCCGTTAGTATACGGCCCGATATCTGATATAGGACCAGGCTGGACACCCTCTCAACGACTATACGGCGCTTTTTTCGGAGTGTTGACAGCGGCGTAACCCTCCCGCGACCGACACCGTTTGCCCGTACGCCCCGGGGGCTCGACCCCCTGGTCTCCGTGTCCCCCAACGCAGCCATCCCACCCCATGTCCCACTCCGGAGGAGCGTGATGATCCAGCCCGACGGGCGCGCGTCGCTCGACGTGCGTGAGCGGTACCTGAAGCGCCGCAGCCGTCGTCGCTTCACCTTCGGCGACCGCGGCATGGTCGCGCTCTGGCTCGGCGTGGGAACCCTCGTGACCTGGCTGTTCATCGCCGGGTTCGCCGGCCTGACCCGCTAGCAGCGGCGGGTTCAGCTCCTCAGCAACTCCACCAGGCCGGTCAGCGTCGCGGCCCAGGCGTCGGGGTTGGCCAGCCGCCAGCGCGACGCCTCCACCACCGGCGCCGGGGTCTCGCTGTCGCCGCCGACGGCGACGGCCAGCCCGCCCTCCGCCTCCGCGGCCAGGCTGAGCATGGGGACGTCGCCGAGATCGTCGCCGGCGATGCAGAGGGCGGCCTCCCGCCAGCGCCCGCGCCGCAGGCCGCGCACCGCGTCGGCCTTGCTGCGCCGCACCGGCAGGTGGATCTCGGCCACGCGCTTGCCCGGCACGACGGCGAGCTGCCAGCGGGCGGCGACGTCGTGGGCCAGGGCCAGGGCGCACTCCTCGATGCCCTCCCGCTTGACGCCGCGCGTGTGCAGCACCACGCCGCAGCGCTTGCGCTCCACCCGGGTGCCCGGGCAGCGCCCCTCGGCGAGCTGGGCCTGCAGGGCCACCGTGGCCGCCTCCAGCGCCGGCAGCCACTGGCGGGCCTCGGGCACCACGCTCAGCTCACCGTCGCGCCACTGCTCGAGCCCGTAGTTGCCGAAGACCACCGCCTCCGGCCCGAGCACGATGCGGCCGGCGACGTCGTCGCTGTCGCGGGCGCTGATCACCGCCACCCGGGTGGGGCAGCGCGCCTCGCGGCCCGCGCCGGCGCCGCGACGGGAGAGCCAGGCCAGGGCGCGCTCGGCGCCGGGCAGGGCACGCACCTCGTCGGGACGGCTGCGCAGCGGCGCGACGGAGCCGTCGAAGTCGGTGCAGAGCAGCAGCCCGCTGCGGCGCTGCGCCTGGCGGGCGATGCGCTCGGCGAGCTCAGCGGAGGCGATCAGCTCCGCGGCAGCTGACGCGGGATCGGCGGTTGCACGGGATTCCCACACGCTGCCAGTGTCGCCCATCCGCCCCCTCCGGCGATCAGTCGATCAGCTCCCGGAGGTCCTGGAGCTGGGTGGTGATCCAGCGGGTGATGTCGTTGGCGCGCACCGCGTCGCGGATGCGCTCGGCCCGGGCGCCGCGCTCCCGCTCGTCCATGATGAGGCCGAGATAGAGCGCCTCGGCGGTGGCGTCGACGTCGAACGGGTTGATGGTCAGGGCCAGGTCGCCCAGCTCCTCGTGCGAGCCCGCGTTCTCGCTGAGCACCAGCACCCCGTTGCGCCGGTTGACCAGCACACCCTCCTTGGCGACCAGGTTCATGCCGTCGTAGATGGGGTTGACCAGCAGCACGTCGAAGGACTTGTAGCCGGCCACTGCCTTGTGGATGTTCTCGTCGACCTCGAGCCGGATGGGCATCCAGCCGCGCACGCTGAAGCGGCGGTTGATGCGCGCCGCGACGGTGACGATGGAGCCGAGATAGGCGCGGTAGTCGTCGATGTCCTGGCGAGTTTCCTGCAGATATGCCCAGAACTGGACTCGCCCGTGCAATTCGTGATGCGCCTCGAGCATGCGCTCGTAAGCGAGGAAGCCGCGGACGATGTTCTTGGAGAGGTCCGTCCTGTCGACGCGCAGGATGAGGTGCTCGGGCCGCCAGGACTTGATCAGCTCCTCTTCGCGCAGCGTGTCGGGATGCTCGGCGAGATTCTGGAACTCGGCGATGTCGACGCTGATCGGGTAGTTGCGCACCCAGACCGCGCGGCCTTCGTAGAACACCGTCTGCTCGCGGTAGTCGACGGCCAGGCCCATGTTCTCCTCGCAGGTGAGCAGGAAGTTGCGCACGTCGCGGCGGGTCTGGAAGCCGATGATGTCGTTGCCGAGCACACCCTGCAGGATGCCGTCGCGGATGCGCTTGGGCAGGATCTTCCAGTACTGCGGCGTGGGCCAGGGGATGTGCACGAACTGCTGGATGCGCGCGCGCGGCACCAGCGCGCGCACCATCTGCGGCACGCTGTAGAGCTGGTAGTCCTGCACCAGCACCAGCGGCGGCAGCTCGCTCTGCTCGGCCACCTCGGCGACGCGCTCGGCGAAGAGCGCGTTGACCTTCTGGTAGCCCTCGCGCCAGGCACGCTCGGTGCCGGCGTCGAGCACCGGTTCGCGGCCCAGGTCCCAGAGGTAGTGCTGCACGAACCAGAGCAGCGGGTTGCTGATGACGTTGTAGTAGAGGTCGTAGGCCTCGGACTCGGGCTCGACCCAGGAGACGCGGTAGCGGGTGCAGTCGTCGGTCTCTAGGGTCATGGGCAGCCCGTCGGCGGAGCGGGCGGCGAGGGCGCGGTCCTCGTCGGTGCGCGCCGCGGCGACCCACACCGCGTCGGTGGCCGCGGCCAGCGAGCTCATCGCCGTGACCAGGCCGCCGCCGCCGCGGACCAGGCGCTCCGGCGTGCCCCGGATGGGGTCGGCGCGCTGCAGGCTGAGGGGAGCGCGGTTGGCCACGACGATGGGCTGCACGTGCCGCAGCAGGCGGCGCGTGTACGCCTCGATTGCGAGCAGGGGAGCCTCCTCCGCGACCGGGGGCCGCCCGGTGTGGTTCTGCCGCCGCACAAGTTCCGGGGCGACCATCGTACCAGCCGGTGGTCGACGGGGCCAGGAGGATGCTCCTCTCGGGCCCACCCCTTGACTGTAGGGTACGGTGTGGCAAAATCCTACATCAACACTGTCCAGTTATCTCCTGGGCCCGCCGGCCCAGCACCGACCCGACCAGGAGGGACAAACGGGATGCTCAGCGACGCGATACGGGACATCGACGAGGCCATCAGGCTCGACCGTGACGAGCGTGAGCGCCGCCGCGAGATGCGGGCCAGCTTCGAGCGCGCCGAGGGCTACATGTGGCAGATCGAGGAGATGCTCGAGGAGGGCACCTCGCACGTCCCCGATCCCATTGTCACCGAGATCGCCCGCTTCGTCCGCCCCTACAGCCGCCGGCTGGCCCGGCTGCTCACCCGCGACCCCGACCGCAACCCGGTCCAGGTCCTCGACGTCCTCTTCGACGTCCAGGAGCGCATCCAGCGGCAGAGCCTGGCCCGGCTGGGGCTGACCGAGGCGCTGGCCAGCTAGCCAGGCGGGTTCAATCCCGCGTGGACGGCGGGCATGCCGTAGGATTCGGGCGCCGATGCGCCTGACCGCCAGCAGCAACGTCGACGTCTCCCCCGCCGATCTCTTCGCCATCGTTGCCGACCTGCGCAACCTGCCGGCGTGGTGGATCGAGCACCTCAGTGCCACGGTCACCACGCCCTCGCACCGCGCCCGCGACGCCGTCTACGAGGTGCGCTACCGGCTGCCCATCGGGCTGGTGGTGAGCGCCACCTGCACCGTGGTGGCGGTGCGGGCGCCGCGCTCGATCACCTACATCTGGGAGGGCTGGGGGATGCGCATGGCGGTGGGGCAGAGCTTCGTGCCCTCGCGCAGCGGCTGCCGCACCACGCTGGTGGCCGACGTGGCCGTCAACCACCGCTTCCGGCCGGTCAGCGGCATGCTGGCGCGGATCATGGCGGCCACGCTCGGTGAGGAGATGCAGCGCGCCCTGGCCACGCTGGCGGAGATCGCCGCGGCGCGGACCATCGTGTCGCGGCAGGCCGTGGCCGAGCGCGGCTCCTCGGAGCGCGGCGAGCGGCGGCGGCGGGTGCGGCCGGCGGAGGCGGCGGGGGAGCTGCCCGTCTGAGGCGGGTTGCGGCGCGCGTGGCATGGAAACGCCGCCCGGCGACATGGCCTGCCACCGGGCGGCGCGGAAGGAAGAAGAGCCCGAGGTTCTAGGCGGAGCGGCGGACGCGGCGGGCGGTGCCGCGGGCGCTCGAGCCGGCGCGGCGGGCCCGCGTGGTGGCGGTGCTCCGGGCGCTGCTGCCGGTGCCGCGGCTGCGGCCGCCGCCGCGGGTCGCGGTCGTGCTGCGGCGAGCGCTCGTGCGGGTGCCGCGGACGTCGGTCTCGCGCTCGACGCGGGTGAAGAAGCGCGCCGCGTCGCGGGCGGGGCCGTGCAGGGCGCCGAGCAGGGTCCGCGCGGCGGCGCCGACGGCGTCACGGCGCCGGGCCTGGCGGCGCAGGGTGCGCAGAGAGGCGATGACGACGCGCTCGGGCAGCGCTGTGGCGGTGTCGACCACCTCCTCGACGGTGTCCACGATCTCCTCGTTCACCCGGCCGCCGCGGCGGCGGGCCCGGCTGGCGCTGCGCCGCGGGCGGGTGGCCGCGTCGTACGCGGTGGCCACGCCCCCGACGATGGTGTCGAGAGCCGCCTCTCCGGCGGAGCCCACGGAGTCGAAAGCGTTGTCGACGATGGTGAGGTCGGTCATGAGCGGTGCCTCCTCCGTTCCCCCTCGCTGGACGGACGGGCGTCGTCGTTGCGTAGGCTGTAGCCTGACAACGCGGGTATCATTTTAGCGCGGCGCGTCACATTGCGTCAAGGTGCCGGCCGAGGCAGAATGCCCGGGATGGAAGCGCAGCCGCGGGAGTACCGCGTCGACGCCGGCGCCCTGCGGCTCTCGGTGCGCGACCACGCCGGCGAGGGGCCGCCCGTGGTCTGCCTGCACGGCCTGGCCTCGAACGCGCGCTGGTGGGACCTGGTGGCGCCGCGGCTGGCCCCGCGCCGGGTGGTCGCCGTCGACCAGCGCGGGCACGGGTTGAGCGACAAGCCCGACGGCGGGTACGACTTCGACACCGTCGTCGCCGACGCGCGCGGGGTGGTCGCCTCGCTGGGGCTGGGGCCGGTGGCGGTGGCAGGGCACTCGTGGGGGGCGTCGGTGGCGCTGGCCTGGGCGGCGGCGGATCCCGACGGCGTGCGCGCGGTGGTGTGCGTCGACGGCGGCGTCGGCGACCTGCGGCGGTACTTCGGCGATTCGTGGGCGGTGGCGGAGAAGGCGATGCGGCCGCCGGACCTGGTCGGGGTCGAGGCGCCGGCGCTGCGCGGATGGGTGTCGCGGTCGGGGCTCGCCGGCGACGGCGACCCCGCCGCTGCGGAGGAGATCCTGCGCGGCAACTTCGAGACGATGCGCGACGGACGGTTGCGACCGCGGCTGCGCGTGGAGCGGCACATGCGCATCGCGTACGAGCTGTATCACCTCGACAGTACGTCGCTGCTGTCGGGGGTGACGCAGCCGGTGCAGTTGTTGCTTGCCGAGCGCGACGGGTCCGATGCGCGGCATGCGGCGGCGGAGGCGGCGGTGCGATCGCTGCCGCGCGGCAGTGAGCTGCGCTGGATCGAGGGGATCCATGACCTGCCGGTGCAGCGGCCGGGCGAGGTGGCGGGGGCGATGGTGGAGTTTCTCTCGGGGCAGGGGTCGTAGGCCGCCTGCTTTCGGTTTTCGCCTTGCCGGGTAAGGGAAATTCGGCGTGCATCCGCCGGTCGCCGCGCTGCGTGAAACCCACGAAAGCAACGAACGAGCGCGGCCTTGATGCGACCTTTGTGCGACCGCAACTTGCACGACCATCCGGTGGCTTGCTAGGGTAGTCGCAGATACACGAAACAGATGTGCGGGAGCGGCGCGCGACGGGCGCGTCGAGTGCTCTCGTTGTCCCCGGCGGGTCCTGTTGTGCGCTGACCGGCGACGTTGTGAATGCTGTCGCGCGCCCATCGCTTGGAAGGGAGACGTGTGCCCGTGTCCGGCGTCCATTTCACCGACGGATTCGACCGCCCCGACACCATCGCGCTCGGACTCGACGCGCCGCGGTTGGTGACGGTGGTCGTCGCCGCGCTGTCGGCGTACGCGGTGATGCAGGCGCCGCTGCCCCTTGCGCTGCGTGTGTGTGTCGCGGTGCTGCTGGCCGCGGTGGGCGCGGCGCTGGGATGGGCGCGGTTCGCGGGCAGGCCGCTGCTGAACTGGGCGTGGCTGGCGCTGCGGTTCACCCTGGCGCCGCGGTCGGGCGGGCAGGTGGTCGCGGCCGCTCCGGCACCCGCACCGCTGATGCCGGAGTCGCCCGTGCCTGCTGCGGTCGTTGCGCATGAGCCGGAGGCCGCGTCACCTGCCGCACCGGCGCTGCCGGCGTGGGCACAGTGGCTCGAACCC
>Ga0207699_10000034_pt1 | contig 134405 bp, 133 predicted proteins | sample LARL51metaG_FD_184344 | JGI IMG/M metagenome (GOLD analysis project Ga0207699, IMG submission 184344) | Corn, switchgrass and miscanthus rhizosphere microbial communities from Kellogg Biological Station, Michigan, USA - LAR L5-1 metaG... | ecosystem: Host-associated > Plants > Roots >... | reverse complement strand
GCCGAGCACCACCGTCGACGCCGAGGCGAGCACGGCGGGGGAGACGCGGTGCAGCGCGGTGGCCATGGCCTGGTGGCGGTCGTCGTGGCGGGTCAGCTCCTCGCGGTAGCGGGCCACCAGCAGCAGTGCGTAGTCGGTGCCCGCGCCGAAGATGAGCACGGTGAGGATGCCCTGGCTCTCGCCGCTCACCACCAGGCCGGCGTGCGCGGCCAGCTCGTAGACCACCGCCTGGGCGGCGAGGAAGGCCATGCCCACCGAGAGCAGCGGCACCACCCAGAGCACCGGGCTGCGGTAGGTGGCCAGCAGGATGACGATGACGATGAGCAGCGAGGCGAGCAGCAGCTTGCCGTCGATGCCGCTGAAGGACTCCTGCTCGTCGGCGCTGATGCCGGCGATGCCGCCCACCTTCAGGGTGAGGCCGGGCGGTGGCGAGGCGAGGTCCGCGCGCACCGTCTTGACCACGGCGGCCAGGGTCTCGCTGTCGATGCCGCCGTCGAGCGGAACGGACAGGATCAGCGCCCGGCCGTCCTGCGAGCGAATCGGGCCCTGCACCGCGCCGTGCAGCACCGTGACGTCCGCCTCGATGCGCTGCGCGGCAGTCTGCAGCAGTGCGGTGTCACCCGGGGTGATCCCGGCGGGACGCTCGGCGACCACGATGGCCGGGAAGGTGCGGCCGGAGGAGAAGCGGCTGACCTGGTCCAGCACCTTCGTCGACTCCGCGTCGCCGGGGAGGTAGCTGGACTGGTCGTTCTTGACCACGCTGGTGAGCTTGTTGGCGGCGGGGCTGGCCACGACGGCCACGGCCAGCCAGAGCAGCAGCACCACCCACTTGCCGCGGCGGTGGCCGGGCAGCTCGGCGAGGCGGCGGAGGACGCCCATCGATCACCTGTCTGGCGCGCCCGGCATCCGGGAGGGACGGCCGGCGGGCGCCGGGCTGCGGATCGGTGGCCGCCGGCCGGGCACCATGGTGCCAGGTTGCCGCCCCGCTTGCAGGGCGACCCGGATCAGCGCGCCGGGCTCAATGCCGCAGCGCGGCTATCCACAGGAGTGCACCGGCGGCCACGGCGATGACGCCGAACACAAGCCACGCGATGGTGTCGGCCGGGTAGAACACGCTGGGGTTGCGGTTGGCCAGGGGAATCGAGGAAACCGCCACGATCGCCAGGCCCCAGCCGACCAGTACCCCAGCCGCCAGGACGCGGCGCCGTGCCATGAGCATGCCGCACAAGAGGAGTGTTGCGACAACGAGGCCGACGGGTCCGCCCATCACTGTTGCGAATCCGACGACGCCTCCGGCGATGACGCCGAGGAGGGTTCGACGGCGGATGGCCCGCGACGGCATCGTGTCCGCTACCACGAGTCACCCCACCCACACCAGGTCTGGATGTGCCAGCCGGGGGCATGCCGGCGCCATGACCAGGAGCCGGAGCAGGACCAGTTTCCGCTGGTGTCGCCGGTGATCTTGTTCGAGTAGGCGTTGTAGTACGCCTGCCCACTCGGGTCGAAACCACCTTGGTAGCCGTAGCCGATGCTCCCGGTCAGCGTCGCCGAGCTGTAGTTGGACGACGCACCCAGGTGCTCGGTGCCTCCGGCCTCGTACCATCCACCGCCGTCACTCTCGCGATGCCATTGGCCGAAGTCGTTGCCCCGGTAGCCCCGAATGCGAGTGTCATATGTCCACCACCACTGTAGGTCGTATTCGTTCATGGCGATGTTGCAGCAGTCCCAGCTCCGCTGATGCACGGACGCATGCAGCGTCTGCGTTGGGGTGCTCGCGTCAATGCCGTTCGTGCACTGAACCAGTGTCTGAGTGTCGGGATCGCATACCGGCAGTGGGGTGTCTGGGCCGGTGACGCTGTTGAATTGGGTGAGCCCCTCCGGGTTCGCGCTCGGATCCGTGGTGCTCACGGTGGGCATCACGGTGATATACGGCTCCGGCACCGTGGAGGAGTCCGTCTGCGTCGTGTCGATGCCGTTGATCGTGCAGTCCGGGCCACTGATCCAGTCCAGCTCGGTGACGAAGCCGGGAGGCGGCATGGGCACTGCCCAGGTCACGTCGAGCGGCTGCGCACAGATGTCAGCCAGCGGCTCTGAGGCCGAAGCCAGCTGCGCGGTCGGACCGGTGACGAAGCCAGCCACGACCACCGCAAGACCGATGGCGGCTCGACGGCGCGCACTTCTGGCAAACATCCGCGATTCCCCTTCCTTGTCTCACCCTCTCGCCCGCCTCAGTCTCGGGATAGTCTACTTGGAAGCCGAGTAAACGCGTCAACTCGGACATTCGCCGATGGCGCAGAGCGGGTCAGCGCACCTCGCCCCGGCGCCGCTGACGGCGCGTGGTGACGGCGACGCCGATGCCGAGGCCCAGAGCGCCCAAGGCCAGCGCGATTCCGTCCTGCGGCGCGGCCGCGGTGTTGGGCAGACCGATCGTGCCCGTGCCGCGCGTCGAGCCACCGCCGGGCGTGCCTGACGAGGACGCGGCAACCAGCAGCGCATCCATGGGTGGCGAGGAGTCGACGGTGCGCATCGAGGCAGCCAGCTGCGCCGTCTCTGCTGCGCCGGCGAGCACCTCGTCGGAGGGACCGGCCAGGCTGAAGGCCCCGTAGCTGAGCAGCACGTTGGTGCCCGGATGGGTGGTGAGCCCGAAGGCCGAGAGTGGCGCGCGCAGGATGAGCGAGTTGCCCTGGATCTCACCGGTGACGGGGTACGCGGTCTGCGGCCGGTAGGCGATGGCCACCGCCGAGTTGACGTTGCTGACAGCGCTGCTCCCGTCCACCTTGCCGCCATAGAAGGTGGGCGTCCCCGCGGAGCCGACCTCGGCCGCCATGTAGAAGGTCTCGCCGCCCGGCGAGTCCCAGCGCACCACGTACTGGAAGCGCGAGGCGGGCAGGTCGTTGCCGTCGGCGGCGACGTAGGCGTTGAGGTCGCGCGCGAAGCCCGCGGCGCTGGCGTCGGCGAGGTCGACGCGCGCCACCACCTGCTGGCCCGTGGCGCTCACTCCGGAGCCAAGGATGTCGAGCGTGGGCAGGTTGGCGGCGCCGGCCGTGTTCGGCCAGGTGGCGTCGCCGGCGGCCGATGCGCGGTACGTCGTCGGGTACGTTGTGGAGAAGGCATTGTGTCCCGCGAACAGCGATGGGCCGCTGGCCATCCGGGCGACGTCGACCCACGCCGCGCCCTGCGAGCCGAGCGAGGCCTCGTCGCGCGCGAACGAGTAGTTGTTGTCGGTGTAGACGACGGCTGGCCGCCCGTCGCTGTCGATGGTGACGTCGATCATGTCGAGCAGCGAGCGGTCGCCCTGGGTGGCGATGCAGGTGGTGCCCGAGGTGCAGATGGAGCCGAGGTGGTCCCAGCGCGGTGACACGCGTCCGATCTGGAAGACCGGCTCGCCGGCGAGCGCGTTCTGGCTCTCCGACACATAGGTGGCCCAGCGCGCGGCGGGCGGCGTGGGACCCTGCGGCGCGTTGTCGCTGACGCCGGTGAAGTCACCCGTGGCCATGTAGGCGATGGCGATGTGTCCCGGGTCACCGGCGACGATCTCGGGGAAGATGGTGCTGCCCAGCGACGGCGGGTTCACCTTGTGCGGCGGCGCCCAGTCGGTCGCGGGCACGCCGCCCTGGGTCGGGTCGTTGGCCTCGAGCCCGATCAGCGAGTACGTGTAGTAGAGGTTGCCGTCGGCGCCGATCCAGGCCGCGTAGAGATTGCCCTGGGTGTCGAGGCCGATCCAGGGGAACACCTGCGGTGTGTCGGTGGTGACCTGGTGGATCTTGTAGGCGGTGGGGACCTGGAACTGGTCGATCGGTGCGGCGGCGATCTCGAAGCCGTTGCCGTCGCGGTAGCTCTGGTAGAACCAGCCCTTGCCGTGGCTGCCCGGCTGCGTGTCGACGCGGCTGGGGCCGCTCTGGCTCACCTGCGGGATCACCGGCGTGACGGCGGGGATGAGCGTGCCGTCGCTGGCCACCCCGGCGACGTACTCGCCGGCGGCGGGGATGTGGTACGAGAACAGTGCCCCGAGCGTCTCGGGCCCGACCTTGTAGTCGGGGGAGTCGACGGACGAGATCCACTGCCGGTCGACGCCGGTCGCCGTCGAGGTCACCGCCCACTGGCGCGCGGGCGGGAAGCTGTCGCCGTGGTCGGCGGAGCTGGCGAACGCCTCCTGGGCCAGGGACTCCTGGTCGCCGAAGAGCAGCGTGCCGTCATAGTTGTTGACGCGGTTGACTGTATCTCCGCCGCCGCCGGTGTCGCAGTTGGGCACCTGGCGCTCGGCGCAGGAGAGGTCGACGAGCTGGCGGTAGCTGTCGCCGCCGTTCTGGGTCCGCCACAGCGTGCCGATGTTGGTGCGCGAGCTGACCGGCCAGTCGACGAAGCCGCGGCTGGGGTCGAGGCCGGCGCCGTCCTTGGGCTGGGCGACCGGTCGCTCGAAGCTGATCTGCGGCTCGCCGCCGAGGATGGTCGGAGAAACCACCGTGCTCGGTCCGAAGCGCAGCGGCACGGGCGAGGTGGTCACGGCGGTGACGCCTGGGCAATGGCCGGGCAGGCAGGCCAGGGCCGTGCCGGTGTAGGTCTCGTTGACCGCCGCCGACTCGCCGGTGATCTCGATGGTGTAATCGCCCGGGTCCAGCTTGCCGACGGTGGCCACCGACGGGGTGCTGCCCAGGGTGTCGCCGGCCAGCTCGTTGCCCTGGCTGTCGAGGATGTAGGTGTCGATGCCGCTGAGGCCGAGCAGCGTGTTGGCGGTCTGGTCGAAGAGGAGGGTGACGGTGAGGGTGATCTGCTTCGAGGGCAGGCCTGGCGGGGCCTTGAGCGTGAGCGGGATGGTCTCGCAGGACGGCGCCTGGCAGACCGGAGGCGGGGCGACGTTGCCGCTGCCGTCGTCGCTGCCGGTGATCGGGCCGCCTGTGAAGGCGACCGACGAGGGTGCGGCACCGTTGACGCCGACGGTGATCTCGCTCGGCGAGGGGGCGGCGCTGGTCGGCTTGGCGCCGGCCAGCAGGGCGACGGTCAGAGACACGCCCGCCACGAGGGCAAGCGAGGTGCGCTTGAAGATCATGTCGGAGCAAAGAGACGCCGCGACGGGCCGTCTCATTGCGGTCGCGGCCCTCTGTGCGCGCGCTTGACGCCCGCTCCGGAGCCCACCTACTGTGACGATCGCTCGTTCGGCAGCCCTTGGAGGAAGGTGCGTGGCGCAGTTGGAGGACCGTCCCAGCCAGGCCGCCGCGGCCGCATTCGCGGGGAACGCACGGCCGATGATGGACGTGCAGCTCAACGCCTGGCGGCTCTTCGAGCACGCCCCGGCGCACTTCGGCGAGGTGGAGCTGGTCACCCGGCTGCACTCGGGCGAGCTGCACCGCACCACCTGCGCCGACTTCGCGCGGCGTGCCCAGCAGCTCATGCACGCGCTGGACGGACTGGGGTTGGAGCGCGGCGACCGGGTGGCCACGCTGGCCTGGAACAGCGTGCGGCACCTCGAGGCCTACTTCGCCGTCCCCTGCGGCCGGCGCGTCCTGCACACCCTCAACCTGCGACTCAGCCCCGCCGAGCTGGGCTACATCATCGGCCACGCCGGCGACCGGGCCATCCTCGTCGACGCCGACCTGCTGCCGCTGCTGGAGCAGGTCGACGCCGCCGGCGGGCTGCGCGACGTGCGGCACATCGTGGTGCTCGGCGACGCGGTGCCCTCGACCTCGCTGCGCAACGCGGTGGCCTACGAGGAGCTCATCGCGGGCAGGCCGGTCGAGTACCCGCGCGCGGATATCCCCGAGGACACGCCGCTGGGCATCTGCTACACGAGCGGCACCACCGGACGTCCCAAGGGCGCGGTGTACACGCACCGTTCCACGTTCCTGCACTCACTGGCCGCAACCTCGATGGCCGCGCTGGCCGTCGGCCCGCAGGACTGTGTGCTGCCGGTGGTGCCGATGTTCCACGCCAACGCCTGGGGCATGCCCTACGCGGCCACCCTGGTGGGTGCCAAGCAGGTCTTCACCGGCCCGCATCTCGACGCCGCCAGCCTGGTCGACCTGATGCAGCGCGAGCGCGTCACCGTGGCCGGCGGCGTGCCCACTATCTGGATGGCGGTGGGGGAGGAGCTGGCCCGCACCGGTGTGGCCCTGCCCTCCATCCGCCACCTGGTCTGCGGCGGCAGCCAGCCGCCGCGCGCGCTCATCGAGCGCTTCCGCGACCAGTTCGGCATTCCCATCGTGCAGGCCTGGGGCATGACCGAGACCTCGCCGCTGGCCTCCATCGCCTGGCCCAAGAACCACATGCAGGATTGGGACGAGGACCGCGTCACCGACGCGGTGCGCACCCAGGCCGGGCTGCCGGTGCCGCTGGTCGAGGTGAGCATCCGCGGCGACGACGGCGGCGAGGCGCCGCGCGACGGCGAGACCATGGGTGACCTGCTGGTGCGCGGCCCCTGGGTGGTGGCCTCCTACCTGCACGGCGACGGCGCCGAGCAGTTCACCGAGGACGGCTTCTTCCGCACCGGCGACATCGCCGTCGGCTCGCCGGAGGGCTACTTCGTCATCGCCGACCGGGCCAAGGACCTCATCAAGTCGGGCGGCGAGTGGATCTCCTCGGTGGACATGGAGGCGGCCATCATGGCCATGCCGGACGTCGCCGAGGCGGCGGTCATCGCCATCCCGCACCCCAAGTGGCAGGAGCGTCCGCTGGCCTGCGTGGTGCCGCGCGAAGGCGCGACGGTCACGTTGGAGTCGGTGCACGAGCACCTGCTCGGGCGCGGCTTCAGCAAGTGGCAGCTCCCCGACCGCGTCGAGACCATCGAGGCCATCCCGCGCACCGGCGTGGGCAAGTTCGACAAGAAGGTCCTGCGCGCGCGCTTCACCGCGTAGCTCACTTCTGAATCGCTGGGCCTTTCAGAGCGAGGTCGAGCATGGTGTGGAACAGGCCGATGATCGCCCGGTGGTCGCCGTCCATCGACTTCGCAGACGCCCCTGCGTACAGGTCGCCAAGAGGGCGGGGCATCAGGCGGACAAAGGGAGGGAGCCCAAACCGGAGCGCAACCCACCGGGTCCAGAGACGTGCCGTGCGGCCGTTGCCGTTGGCGAAGGGATGAATGCGAATCCACTCTCCGTGGGCCTGTCCGCACAGCGTCAGGACGGCCTCGACCTGGGCCGGGTCGGAGGGAGCCTCGCCCAGGGGGATGGCCGCGTCGAGAACGGCCGTCGCGCGCTGCACCGCCTGCTCGAAGCCCTCGAGCGCTCGGGGGACGTCTGTGGAGGGCAGCCCGAGCCGGTTCCCGACGCGCACCTCGTAGCCGATCAGGTCCGGCAGCGCCGGATCACTGTCGCGGATGTTGCCGGCGTACGCGTCGAGTGCGGCCACGCCGATGAAGATGCGACGGTGCCACTCCCGGGCCATGTCGACGCTCGGTGTCAGCCTGCGGGGCGCCTCGTCGATCATCTCCAAGGCGAGTGCGGCGAGGCGCGCCCGGACGGTGGACTCTAAGCCTGGAGGATCAGTGTTCCAGGGCGTTGGCAAAGATTCGTCGAATGCCGAGGGGGTCGGCGTCTTCCGAAGCGATGGCCCGTGAGGCCAGTGGGTCCTCGAACTCGACCTCTGCGTCGGCAAAGGCTTCGGCTTCGGCTTCGAGCTGCCGACGACGCTTCCGTGCAGCGGTCTTCTTCCACGAATTCAGGCCCTCGAGGGTCCGCTCGAGACGCCAGGTCAGCCCGGTGCGAGCGCGGTCGAGGCCTTCGACGATGAACATCTCGGCTGTATCCGTCATGGTCAGGCCGAGCTCGTCCGCCACGACGGCGAGCATCCGATGGACGTCGGCGTCGTGGAAACGGAGCGTGAACCGCGGCCGGGTGGCCTCCTCAGGCATGGCGCCACCAGTCTCCGACAGACGACGGGCTGACGTCAAGTGACAGTTCTGACGTCAGCCGGGAGGTGAGCCTACTCCTCGCCGAGGAACTCGCTGATGGCGCGCGCCGTGTCGGCGTGCATGCCGACCTGGTAGTGCCCCGCGTCGACGTAGGCGGCGCGTGATTGCGGCACCTCGCGCAGGTAGCGGTCGACGTCGTCTTGGGTGAGGATGTAGCCGCAGCCGGGGAGGATCTCGCGCGTGGCGCGGACGATCAGCGAGGGCATGGTCACCGACGGCCAGAGCGCGTAGGGGTCCTGCGCCTGGCGGTAGCGCTCGTCCTCCCAGGGCGCGTCGGCGGTGGTGCGGGCGCGCACGCCGCCCTCGACCTCCTCCAGCTCGTAGCGGAAGAGCGGCTCCCAGACCGGCCAGGGCGTGAAGACGCCGAGCGCCTCGGCGAGCTGCCGGAAGGCGTCGAAGGACGGGTAGACGGTGCCCAGGCGCTCCAGGCCGCCGTAGATGGGCGGCCGCGCGGCGTCGTCGGGGATTCCGCCACCGTCGACCAGAACCAGGCGGCGCACCCGGCCGGGGTGGAGCTCGCAGACCTTCATGGTGATCCAGGTGCCCATCGACCAGCCGACCAGGTCGAACTGCTCGGCGCCGAGCTGGTCTGCCATCTCCACGATGTCGCGCGCGTGCGCCGGCCAGCCGTAGCTGCCGGGCGGCGTCTTCTCGCTGCAGCCGCGGCCGCGCGGATCGTAGGCGAGCTTGCGGAAGCGCTGCGAGTCGAGGGCGTCGTGGATGACGTCGAAGCTGCGCAGGTTGGCGGACAGTCCCGGGATGGCGATGACCAGCTGGCCGCCCGGATTGCCGGAGAGCTCGGCGGCGATCTCGCCGCTCTCGAGGCGGAAGCGCCTGGCCTCAGTGGTCGTCGCGTGCTCGATGGCCATGGGGGCCGTCCTCCTCGTTCGGCTGCTGAACGCCGCTGTGGGCGACACGCGCGCGCAGCAGCCGGCCGATGCCCAGCTCCTGCGCCACGCGGTCGCGGTCGAGATGGGCGACGTCGCCGCGGTAGACGACGCGCCCCTGGCGCAGCAGGTGCGCGGTGTGCACCAGCTGCAGCCCGAAGGTCACGTTCTGCTCGACGAGCACGATGGTGAGCCCGTCGCGGTTGAGCTGGGCCAGGGTGGCGAAGAGCTCCTCGACGATCTTCGGCGCCAGGCCCGCCGAGGGCTCGTCGATGAGCAGCAGGCGCGGCTCCGACATCAAGGCGCGCGCCACCGAGAGGCTGGCCTGCTCGCCGCCCGACATGGTGCCCGCCGCCTGGTCGCGCCGCGAGTACAGCACGGGGAAGCGCGCGTACACCTGCTCCAGCAGCGGCCGGTAGTGCGCGGGATCGCGGCGGCGGAGCTGGTAGGCGCCCAGGCGCAGGTTCTGCTCGACGGTGAGCTCGGTGAAGACCTGCTTGCCCTGCGGCACGTTGCCCAGCCCGAGCGCCACCCGACGTTCCGCGCTCAGACGCGTGATGTCGTGCGTGCTCAGCATGATGCGGCCATCCCAGGCAGGAACCAGCCCGGCGATGACCTTCAGCGTGACGCTCTTGCCCGCGCCGTTGAGTCCGAAGATGCCGGCGATCTCGCCGTCGGCGACGGCGATGTCGATGCCGTGCAGCACCGCGTGCGAGCCGAAGCCCGCGACGAGTCCGTAGACACGCAGCAGCGCCTCGGTGGGCGCGGCGGCCGGCGGCTGCGGCAGGTCGAGCACCGCGGTCATGCCACCGCCTCGCCGAGATAGGCGTTGACCACCTCGGGATGGGCCAGGATCTCGTCCGGCGTGCCGCCGGCCAGCACGCGTCCCGCGGTGAGCACGTAGACGCGGTCGCAGACGTCGAGCACCAGCGGCACGTTGTGCTCGATGAGCAGCACGGTGCGGCCCATCGAGTCGCGCAGGTCGCGCAGCCGGTCGGCGAGGGACTCGGCCATCACCGGCGCCATGCCCGCGGAGGGCTCGTCGAGCATGAGCAGCTCGGGGTCGGTGAGCAGGGCGCAGGCCACCTCGACGATGCGCTGCTGCCCCCCTGAGAGCAGCCGCACCGGCACGTCCTCGCGCCCCCCGAAGCCCAGTGCCGCGATGGCCTGCACCGCCCGGGCGCGCATCTCGTCCTCGGAGCGCGCCACGCCGGCGGTGTAGAGCAGGGCCGAGCTGCTGCCATACCCGGCCAGAACATGCTGGGCCAGGAGCATGTTCTCCAGGATGCTCTGGTCCTTGGCCAGCCCGATCTGCTGGAAGGTGCGCGAGAGTCCGAGGCCGGCGCGCTCGTGCGCGCTCAGCGCGGAGACGTCGCGGCCGCTGAAGCGCACCGTGCCGCCGTCGGGGCGCAGCAGTCCCGAGATGCAGTTGAAGAGCGTCGTCTTGCCCGCGCCGTTGGGCCCGATCAGCCCGACGATCTCGCCGCGGTCGACGCGCAGCGAGGCGCCGTCGACGGCGACCAGGCCGCCGAAGCGCATGCTCACACTCTCCACCTCGAGCACCGGCAGGCTGCGCTCCATGGCCAGCGGCCGTGCCGCCGTCTCGGGTCGCGGCATGCTGGGCAGCGCGGGCATGGCGTGGTCGCCGTCGTCGGCGGCCGCGGCGCGGCGGCGGCGGCGGTGGCGCCGTTCGCGCAGCATGCCGGCCATGCCGTCGGGATGCCGGGCCACGGTGAGCATGAGCATCAGCGAGCCGAGGATGGGCACCAACCCGTAGATGATCGAGTCGCTGCCGAAGCGGTCGCCGATGATGAACTCGAAGAGCGAGAAGACGAAGGCGGCGATGACCGCGCCGGCCCGGCTGCCCAGCCCGCCGACCACCACGATGATGAGCAGCAGCAGCGAGTAGTCGACGCCGACGGGCGGGTTGAAGGTCTCCGAGTTGACCAGGTAGAGGGTGAACCCGTACAGCGCACCGGCGACGCCGGCCAGCGCGCCGCTGAGCACGAAGGCGAGCAGCTTGTAGCGGGACACGTCGACACCGAACGATCCCGCCACCGGCTCGCTCTCGCGGATGGCGCGGAAGGCGCGGCCCAGCTTGCTGCGGGTGACGTTGCTGTCCAGCAGCCAGGCCAGCACCAGCACCACCAGTCCCGCGGAGAGCATGTCCGCCTGGCTGGTGATGATCGTCTTCCCCCAGAGGCGGCGCACCAGGCTCACCCCCGACGAGCCGCCCGTGAAGGCGTTCCACTGCAGCACGAAGTTGTACATGGCGAAGCCGAAGGTCACGGTGACGATGGCCAGGTACAGCCCGCGCAGCCGCAGTGCGGGGAAGCCGATGATCAATGCGATGAGGCCGCTGACCAGGGCCGCGATGGGCAGCGCCAGCCACATCGGCAGCCCCGCGCCGCTGCTGGCCAGTCCCGCTGCATACGCGCCGACGCCGAGCAGCGCGCCGTGGCCCAGCGAGATCTGTCCCGCGTAGCCGACCAGCAGGTTCAGGGACAGCGCACCGACGGCGATCGACGTCGCCACCGCCAGCGCCAGCGGGTAGCGCGACGGCAGCAGGGGCATGGCGCGATAGGTCACCGAGGGCAGCAGGATGGCGCCGAGCAGGACCAGCAGGATGTTGCTGCGCCGCGGCGTCAGCAGCGCGCGGCGCTGTGTGGCATGCGGTGCCGCCGCGGGCTGCCTGCCTGCGTCAACGATGCCGGCGGCGCTCACGCCGACTCCGCGCGCGCGGGCGGCCGGCCGAGCAGGCCCTGCGGCCGCAGCAGCAGCACGCCGATGACGATGGCGAAGAGCACCACCGTGTAGACGCCGGCGACGCCGTTGGGCGCGAGTTGCGTCGCCTCCGCGGAGAGCACGCCGACGAGCAGGCCGCCGACCAGTGCACCGGACAGACTGGTCAGTCCGCCGAGCAGCGCCGCGGCCAGGCCGCCGAGGAAGAGCTGCGGGCCGATGGTGTTGGGCGCGATCAGGGTGATGGTCGGTTCGATGAGCAGCGCGGCCAGCGCGCTGAGCACCGCCGCCACGCCCCAGGTGAACATGCTCACCCGGTTCTGCGGGATGCCCACCAGGCGCGCCGCGGTGGCGTCCTGCGCCGAGGCCAGCACGCCGAGACCGAAGTCGGTGCGCCGCAGGAAGAAGGTGAGACCGAGCGCGACCACGGCGATGACCGCGTAGGTGAGGATCTGCGTCCAGCTCACGTACACGCCGGCGATCTGCGGGCCCAAGCCCTTGATCGGCGGCGGCAGGTAGCGCGGCGTCGGCCCGTTCGCGTAGGCCTCGACCGCGACCAGGAAGCCGAAGAGCCCGATGGTGGCCACCGCCACGGTGAGACGTGAGGCCGTCTCCATGCGGCGCACGATGAGCCGCTCGAAGAGCAGGCCGATGACCAGCGCGGAGACGATGGCCGCCAGCGCGCCCATCCAGTAGGGGTGATGCCAGGCGCCGACCACGATCCAGGCGATGAACAGCGAGGCGGTGCCGATCTCCGCCTGGGCGAAGTTGAGCACCCGCGAGCCGCGATAGCAGAGCACCAGGCCCAGCGCGATGAGCCCGTAGGTGCCGCCCTGCACCAGGCCGACGATGAGCCCCTGGATCATTGGATGGTGCTCTCGCAGTAGCCGGTGTTGACCCAGCCGGGACCGCCGTTCTCCGGCTTGACCACGTAGATGTCCTCGGGCCCGCCGCCGTGGTGATGGTCGCCGGTGGCGAAGTCGACGGGACAGTTGGCACCGACGGTGGCGTCGTAGCCGTTGAGCATCAGCCCGGCGATGCCGTTGCGGCTGCAGTCGACTCCGCACTTGACGAGCAGGTCGGCCACCTGCCGCCAGGCCTCCCAGGTGCCGAAGAGCAGGTCACCGCCGTCGCCGCAGAGGTCGGCGCCGGGGTCGTACAGGGCGTAGGCGTCCTCGAACTGCTTGTACTCGCTCGCGTATTGCGCGTAGTCGGCGTCCTTGCGGGTGATGCCGCTGCCGCTCGAGGTGCAGCGCGCCGCCGGCGAGGTGTAGGCGGGCCAGGGCACGATGCCCTGCATGCCGCTGGTGTCGACGCCCGACTGGTTGAGCGTGTACAGGGTGAGGTTGAAGGGGAAGAGCAGCCACTTGGGGTCGTAGGACTGGTTGCTGGACTGCTGGATGATCTCGTCGGCGGCGAGCGCGTTCTCCCAGATGAACACGACGTCGGCGGGCCCGCCGGGCGCGGTCTTCATGTCCAGGATCTGCTTGGTGTAGTCGCCCTGGTTGTTGGTGACGGGGTCGTCGGCGACGATGTTCTTCTCCTCGCCGGCGGCCCGCAGCGCGGCCCTGAAGGTGGCGATGCCGGGCGACCAGTTCGAGCTCTGCCGCTCGATGATGCCGATCTTCTTGCCGTTGAGATGGCTCAGGTAGTACTGGCCGAACTGCGTGCCCACCTGCTCCAGCGTGGGCAGCATGGTGAAGCTGTACTGCAGGCCGCGCGCCTGGGTGGCGATGTGGTGGATGTAGAGCATGTGGTTCTGCTCCGCCCAGGCGCGCACGTTGGGGATCTGGTCGAAGCCGATGCCGCTGAGCAGGAAGAAGTCGCCGCCCGACTGGCTCTGGCAGTTCTCCGCCGCCTGCACCGCCTTGGAGGGCTGGTAGCCGTCGTCCTGGATGCTGATGCCGTCGGCGCCGCCGGGCTGCACGATCTTGCGGTTGTAGATGCCGCCCTGCCCCGCCGTGTGCGGGAAGGGATCGTGCTTGGGATCGTTGACCATCTGCCAGAAGACGTTGAGGTCGGAGGCGCCGATGTTGAACGCCGGCCCGAAGGTCAGCGCCGCGTGCGCGCACATCTGGATGGTGGTGTTGGTGATGCCGGTGAGGTCGTCGGGACCGCTGTAGAGATGGGCCTGCGGCGCCTGCGGCGAGTTGTCGGCGAACGCCGCCGCGCCGACGGGCGCCCCGTTGATGGTTCCGTTGGGCGCGTTGCCGCCAGTGTTACCGCCACCGCCGCCCGGCGCCGCGGTGCCCGACGCCGCCGCGCTGGCGCTCGGCGCGCTCGTCGCAGGCGCGTAGCTGGGGATGCCCGCCACCGCACGGTTGCCGCTCGACGACGAGGCCACCGGCGCGCTCGGTCCGGTGGTGATGGCGTGGTTGTAGACGCCCCAGCCCGAGCTCCAGAGCAGCAGCGTCCCCGCCACCGCCACCATGCGCGGGTGCAGCCTGAGCTGGGACAGCGTCCCGGCGCGCAGTCCCGCCGCGCTGCTGAAGGCCTGCGCCGCGGGCTGGGCGAGCAGCGCCACAGAGAAGGCCAGGCTGATGCCGAAGACGAGCAGCCAGACGGGCAGCTGCCCCGACGCGGCGGGCTGCACGATCACCTGCGGCGGCGCCGTCGCCGGCTTGGCCGCGGCGGTGGCGGCCGCGCTGGCAGCGGCGGTCGCGGCCGCGCTCGGCAGCGGGACTGCGGTGGCCACGGGCGCCGGGGGAATCACCGCGGAGCTGTTCGTGGTGACCGCCGGCGGCGCCGGCGGGATCACGCTCATGGCGCCGCTCGGCGAGGTCACCGTGGCGCCGGCCAGGTCCTGGTTGCGGTTGAAGGCGACCACCCAGGGCTGCGTCGTGGCGCCCGCCACCGGCACGATGGCCACGCCGGTGTTGACGCCCTTCGACTGCCAGTAGGGCAGCATCGGGGCGACGTCGAAGCTGAAGGCCGTGATGTTGCCGGAATCGTCCGTAACGGACTTGCCGACCACGGGGGTGAAGCTGGTGTCCGCCGCCGGGGCGTCGCATCCCGCCGAGGCGGTGCAGCCGGTGAAGGTGGCGGGCAGCTCGGTGGAGAGCGGGAAGGCGTCGAGCACCCAGCTTCCCGGGTTGAGGTTCTGCTCGTTGCCGCTCGAGTTGTTGACGGTGGTGTCCGTCTGCACCGCCATGGTCAGCACCAGCGAGCTGACCGTGTCCTGGCTGGGGATGGCGGAGAGCTCGATGTGGACCAGCGCGTGGTAGGTGGGCTGGTCGGGGCCGGCGCCCACGTGCAGGCTGGCGGGGTCGGGGCACGGGGGAGAGGAGGTGCAGCCGCCGAAGGCCGCGCTGTTGTACGCGTAGGCGTCGGGGCCCGCGTCGGGGACGTAGGCCTGCCGGTCGAGGGCGATGTCCTGCTGGTCGGCCGCCAGTCCCGGCGTCGTGGCCAGCAGCACCAGGCCGGACAGCGAGGTGGCGGCCAGGGCCGCACCGCCCAGCCACACCTGCAGACGGCGGCGGATGGTCAACTCCTTCCTCCTCCTTGGCGCCCGCCCAGGCATGCCCCAGCTTGCCAAACGAACGATCGCTCGGTATTCTCTGGCGCGGCTCCCCGCGGAGTCAAGCGGCAGCCGCGATGTACCGTTCACCGGTGAGCCAAGGAGGAGGACGAGACCTGAGCGCCCAGCCCGCCGTGCCCGACCGGGCCCCGCTGCTGGACGGCGAGCAGCCCATCGACAACCCGCCGCCGAGCGCGCTCACCCGCGGTGAGCTGCTGCCGCCGCGGGCCCGCGCCAACGGCACCCTGCGCCGCCTCCAGGAGGCCGCCCTGCTGCGCTTCGCCGAGCGCGGCTACCACGGCGTCTCCATCCGCGAGCTGGCCGAGGCGGCCGGGGTGACGGTGAGCTCGGTGTACTCGCACGTCAGCGCCAAGGAGGACCTCCTCGCCGAGCTGATGGTCATGGGCCACCTCGAGCACAACGACTGGCTGCGTGCAGCCCTGCGCAGCGCCCCCGCCGATCCCGGCGCGCAGATGCACGCGGTGGTGCATGCCCACGTCAGCGTGCACGCCACCTATCCACTTCTGACCCGCGTCTGCAACAAGGAGTTGCACGCGCTCTCGGAGGCGAACGCCGCGCGGGTGATGGAGATCCGCCACGACTCCGAGCGGGTCTTCCTCGACATCCTGGAGCGCGGGCTGGCCAGGGCCGGCTTCCACTCGCCCGACCCCTGGCTGGCGGTCGCGGCCATCGGCGGCATGGGCATCCGGGTCGCCGAGTGGTTCGACCCCGACGGGCCCTACAGCGTCGAGGAGGTGGCCGGCGCCTACGCCGACTTCACCCTGAAGATGCTGGCCTGAGGCTCAGCGCCCGGCGAGCAGGTCGACGACCTCGGCCTGCAGGGATGCGGTGCGGACGATGCGGCCGGTGGCGGGAGCGATGACGTCGACCTCCCCCGGCGACTCCGGCTTCGCCGTGTTGGTGGCGAGGCGCGACACGGCCAGCGTCCCGCCGGCGAGCAGGGCCGGCCGGCGGCCGCAGGCACTGTCGCTGCTCGGCTCCGTGCCCGCCGGCGCGGGCGAGGTGATCGCCTGCAGGGCGCCACCGGCGACCTCGATGGTGCTCAGCCCGCCCAGGCTGGGGCAGTCGCCGACGGCGAGGACGTGCGTCCGGGAGCCGTCCAGGGTGACGTCGGCGAAGGGCACGGCCAGACCGGTCGCCGAGCGGCGCAGCACCGTGCCCGCGCGCGTGGCCGTGACCAGGTTGGGCGGAACCGACCCGTCCCCGAAGAGCACGCTGCCGCCCTGGAGGGCGAAGCCGGCGCCCGGGCCCGGCAGGCAGGCGGCACCGCCGCTCGAGGCGCACGGGGTGAGGGTCTCGCCCGACCGGTCGGCCCAGTCGATGCCGCTGCGATCCGGGTCGGCCTCGCCGTAGCTGTAGTAGAGGCGTGAGCCGTCGGCCGTGATCAGCGCCTGATAGGGGATGTCGTCGCCGATCCCCGCCCGCGCCGGCAGCGTGCGGGTGACCTGGGTGGCCAGCACCAGCCGGCGCACCGGGTCGACGCTGGTGACCACGATGTGGGAGCCGTCCTGGCCCACCACCAGCAGCCGGCCGGTCCGCGGGTCCACCGCCATGGTGCGGTACCGCGTCCCGCCCGGCGCGCTCAGCGTGACGCTGCCCTGGAGCCGGCCGCTGGCCGCGTCGAGGAGGACGACCGAGCTGCCCCCGGCGTTGGCGGGGAGCGGCAGGACGTAGAGGGTGGCGCCGTCGCCGCTCATGGCCATCAGGGCGCCGGGGATGAGCGCTTCGGACGGGGGTGGCGCGGCCGCGGTGCGCCAGCGGACGCGCAGCGTCGACTGGTCCATGGCGATCACCTGGTTGGCCGCCGTCAGCGCGTAGAGCAGCCCTGACGGCGAGGGCGTCGCGGTCGCCAGTGGCCCGCGCGGGGCCCGGTCGATGCTGTGCTGCACCAGCACCGCGACGACGGCGGCGACGGTGACGGCCGCCAGCGCCACACCGGCCAGGAGAGCCGGGAGGCGGGTGCGGCGCCGCCGTCGCGCCACCGCCTCGGCGCAGCGCCGCACCAGCCCGGGGGCGGGCCGGTGCACCTGCTCCAGGGCCTCGCGGACGCGCTGCCGCAGCGCCTCGTCGTCGGGATCGCGCTCGTCGGTCACGACCGCAACTCAGCCTCCTCGAGCCGCCGCCGCAGCGTCGCGATTGCCCGGTAGAGCCGGGCCTTGGCCGCCGGCACCGAGATGCCGACCACCCGGGCGATGTCCTCGACGCCCAGGTCGAGATAGAAGTGGAGGACGAGGACGAGACGATCCTTGTAGCGCAGTGTGCCGAGGACGCGCAGCGTGTCCTGGGCGGTCACCGTCGTCGTTTCCATGGTGACGTCGCCGGTCACCTCGCCGGAGAGCGGCACCGTGGAACGCCGCCAGCGCGAGCGCAGGGCGGTGCGGCACTCGTTGGCCACGATGCCCAGGAACCAGGGCCGCATGTCGGCGCCCGGGCGCAGCCGGTCGATCTTGCGCCAGGCCTTGATGGAGGCCTCCTGCACCACGTCCTGGGCCGCCACCGGGTCGCGCATCATCGCCGTCGCGAGGCGGTGTGCCTGCTCGACCAGGGGACCGAGCGCAGCTTCGAATGCGGCTGCTTCGTCCGCCGTCACGTGCACCAGGAGCGATGCAGCCGCGTCAACCACGACCCACATACGCGCGCAGAAGTGGTCCGCGTTGCAATGGCCCTCGCCGCCGGCACAGCTCGCATGACTGCGCAGGATCGCATCTGTGCCCGCGCAGCCGTCTGGTCAGAAGCGCAGGAGCGCCACCGAGAGTCCGGCGAGCAGAACGATCTCGGCGACGTCGAGGCCGGCCATGCGGTCGCGCAGGCGGTCGAGTCCGGCGACCGGATGAAGCCGCCCACCCGCTGACCGGGCGGTCAGGAAAACCACGAGGGCGGCGCGCGCGGCGGCGAAGCAGAGCAGCAGCGCGAACGCCTGCCAGGCCACGGGTGCTGCCTGTGCGGCGGCCAGCAGCGCATACAGCGCCGCGGAGGGGAGAAGTGTCATCACTCCAGTCCCCAAAGCCAACCCGAACGCCGCCGAATATGCCACCGTGCCGATCCGCGCCCACTCGCGCGGGACCATCCAGCGGCTCCCCGGGACGGGGACGCGCGCGGCGACGGCGACGGCGGCGAGCGCGCACACCACGGCGAGTCCGTGCGCCGGCAGGTGGGCCGCGACGCGCGCGCTGAGGACCAGCGCCGCGGCGACGGCCGCCGAGCCGGCGAGCAGCGCCACGGTGTGTGCCGCGGCGGCGGCGACCGTCCGCATCAGCTGGGCGCCCTGGACCAGGGGCCGGGCGACCACGAAGGCCGCGTTGAGCGCTCAGGGTTTGTGCCAGCTGCGCAGCCCCACGGCCAGGGCCAGGGCCAGTGCCGTGGCGGGCACCGCGGTGCGCGGCAGCGCCATGCCCGCCGCCGCGCCGGCGAGCAGCGCCAGCGCCCGGAGCTGCTGGTGCCGCCGCTGCGAGAGCGCGATCGCGCCCGGCGTGCTCATCGAGTTGATGTCAACCCGAGCAGTAACAGAACCAGTTGCTGCCGCCGCCGCTGCAGGCGCAGTCGCAGCAGGTCTGGCCGTTGCAGCTCCAGCACCCGCTGCTGCCGCAGTAGGCGGTGGTCAGGCTGCAGGTGGTGATGCCCGAGTGGTAGCAGCTCGACCCGTTGCAGAGCGAGCTGCCGCAGTAGCCGCCGTTGAAGGGGCCGCTGCACGGGCAGGTGTTGGAGGCGAGGGCGGGGATGCGTCCCACCGCCAGCGCCGCCATGCCCGCGAACACGCTCGACAGCGCGCCGCCCAGGAAGCGCCGCCGCCCGACGCGCAGGGCGGTCCACTCGACCAGCTCGCGGCTCACCGCGACATCCCCGCAACCAGCGGCAGCGGCGTCAGGCCGTCGAGCGCCGACTCCTCGAGCAGGTCGCGCATGGCGTGGGCCAGGCCGTCCTCGCCGTTGAGCAGCCCGCGGGTGCGCACCACGCCGTCGCCGTCGAGTCCCAGCAGGAACGGGGTGATGCCCACGCCGAGCGCGGCGGCGCGCCGGAAGTTGCGGTCAGACGCGACACGAACCGGGGACTCCAGGCCGCGCGCCCATGCCGAGACGCGAGCCGGCGGGCCGCCGCAGAGCACCACGACGTCGAGGTCGGCGGCGTGCTCGACGGCCGCGGACTGCAGGGGCGCCTTGAGCTTCTCGCACTCCGGGCAGTCCGTCGAGGCCAGCAGCAGCAGCGCCGGCCGTCCCGAGGGCAGGGCCAGCTCGCGCCCGTCGAGGGCCGTCACCGCGAAGGCTTCCGGCCGCGAGCCGAGCGCCGGGCCCTGGGTGGCCCGGCCCTGGCGGCTGGAGAGGTACATGGCCCCGAAGTGGTTGTACAGAGCCAGCACCGCCACGGCGAGGACCACCACCAGCACCCAGAGCGCCACGTAGCTGACGAGGAAGAATCCGTTCATCGCGCCTGACCCCTGTCGAGCTCCCGTCTGACACCGGCGCGGAACGCAGCCACCTCGCCCAGCAGCGTGAACGCCACGACACAGCACACGAACAGCGCGCAGCCCACCGCCCGCGCCGCCCAGGAGGACGCCACGGCCGGGGCGGCGGGTTCCACCAGCGCGGCCGCCAGCGCCACCACCGCACCCCCCAGCACCACCAGCGCGCGCGCCAGCGCGACGCGATGCGACGCGGCGCGATCGAGCGCGCCGAAGCAGCGGCAGGGCTGCGCGACTCCACGCAGCGTCGCCAGTGCCAGCGTGCCCGCGAAGGCGGCGCCCAGCAGCACCGCGGCGGCCGCCGCCACGCGCGGCGCGACGCCGGCCACCAGGCAGGCGCCGACCAGCAGCTCGGCGACCGGCGCCGCCACGCGCAGCGCACGGGACGCGCGCGGCCCGGCGCCGAGCGCATCGAGGAACGAACCGAGCGGCCGCGCGTCGCGCGCCTTGGCCGCCCCCGCCAGCAGCAGGGTCAGCCCGAGCGCCGTCGCCGAGACGAGGCCGACGCTGCCTGCCCCGCCCATGGCCCTACTCGCCGGGCGACAGTGAGAGCAGGGTCGCCACCAGCTCGGCGCGGTCGAGGTCGCGCGGCCCGCGCACGGCGAAGCTGCCCGAGGCGGAGCGCGCGGTCACCGAGTGCGCGCCGCCGCTGCTCCAGGTGGTGCCGGCGAAGTCGCGCGTCTCGTCGAGGCGGGCGGTGAGCATGCCGTCGTGGTAGACGGCGTCGACGCCCGCCAGGCCGAGGTCGAGCGGCTGGGCGTGGGCGGCGCTGGTGCCGACCAGGTCGGGCGCGCCCGCCTCGCCGACACAGACCACCAGCGGCGAACCGAAGTCGTCGCGCGACCAGCCCCGGGTGTAGACCAGGACCACCTGCCCGGCGATCCAGCCGAAGCCGGGCTCCCGGCCGCCCTCGACGCAGTAGCGCAGGGTGTAGCCCGCGGGGAGTTGGGTAGGGCGCCGGTCGAGCAGGGTGGTCAACGCCTGGCCTCCTGTCATCAGAGCGCCGCCACGCATGCGCGAAGCTGCCCGCCGGGATCGACGCGTCGCGCCTCGCGCCGCCCGGGATACCGGGTGGTGTCCTCGGCCATCGATCTCCCGTGAGCCTTCGACCACACATACGCTCCGACCCGCCCGGTTCGTTGCATGACCGCCGGTCAGGAGATGTGGCGCACCGCCGCGTCGAGCGCCCCGCGCAGCGCCGGCGGGTCGACCGCCTCGACGGCCACGGCGTCGCAGCCGGTCCAGGCCGCCGCCTCGGCCAGCGCGGCGGCCATGGGCTCGACGTCGCGCGCCGCGACGGCGACGTTGCGCGCCACCAGGGTGCGTCCCTCGCGCGCCGGGTCGGCGTGGCCGCGCAGCCGGCCGCCGCTGAGCAGCGGCATGGAGAAGTAGCCGTGCAGCCGCTTCGCCTTGGGCACGTACAGCTCCAGCCGCGGCTTGAAGCCGAAGATGCGCTCGGCGCGGGGACGGAACCAGACCAGCGAGTCGAAGGGGGAGACGAGCGTGGTGCGGTGCCGGCCGCGCGGCGGGGTGTCGAGCAGCGCCAGCCAGTCCGGGTGCACCCAGGCCGGCTGCTTCCAGCCCTCGACACGCAGCGGCACCAGGCCCGCGGCCGCCACGCCCATGCGGGCGAACCCGGCGCCGAGCCGGCCGATGCGGAAGTAGTCGGCGATGTCAGCCAGGCTGGCCACGCCGAGCGCCCGGCAGGCGGCACCGCAGAGGGCGGCGGCGCACTCCTCGTCGGACCAGTCCTGGACCAGCAGCTCGGCGGGGATGGCCCGCTCGGCCAGGTCGTAGACGCGCCGCCAGCCCTGGCGGGTGACGCAGACCACCTCGCCCTCGGCGAGCAGCTGCTCGACGGCCACCTTGATCGGTGACCAGTCCCACCAGGGCCCGCCCTGCCGGGCGCCGCCCAGGTCCCCGGCCGCGACGGCCGTCTCAGCGCGGCCGAACGACACCGGTCCCAGGTCGCGGACGCGGGCCAGCGCCTCGCGCCGCACCCCGTCGCCGAGCGGCTCGCCGTGGACCTGCACGCCGCCGCGGTAGCGCCGCCGCTTGACCGCGAACCAGGGCCAGGATTCCACCGGCAGCACGCAGGCGGCGTGCGCCCAGTACTCGAAGGCGCGCCCGCTGCCCCAGTAGGCGGTCTCGACGGCGCCGCGCCCGACCGCGCCCAGCCGGGCGAAGGCGACCAGCTCGTGCGACCGGGCCAGCACCGAGATGGTGTCGAGCTGCACCGCGCCGAGGCGGCGGAGCATGGCGTCGACGCGCTGCGCCGGGCGTCCCCGCGGCGGCGCGCCGAGCAGGCCCTGGGCGTGCAGGACGAGGCGGCGGGCGGCGTCGGCCGGGATCGACTCGGGGGCGGGCATCGGTGCCGCGCCAGTCTGCCACACCGTCAGGAACATGCGTTCGTGCAGTGGCGAGCCCGCCACGAACCTGCGAAAGTTGCCCGAACCCCCGGGTACCTCCCCCCACAATGGCGTTCGTGAGCGTGACCGAGACCGCAACCCGTCAGACCACCGCCGAGATCTCCCCGCCGCTGCCCCCCGTGCCGCGCACCGAGGCGGACCTGCGCGTGCCCCTGCACGTGGCCATCGACATCGCCCTGAAGAGCTTCTACTTCCGCGGCTCGATGCGCGGCCGCGAGCTGGCCGAGCACCTCTGCCTGCCCTTCCGCCTGGTCGAGCCGGTGCTGCGCTGGCTCAACGACGCCGGCTACTGCCAGTCCGCCGGCGTGCCCAAGGGCGAGGCCATCACCAACGAGTCGGTGCTCAGCTCGGTGCAGTGGAACCTCACCCACTCCGGCCGCGAGCGCGCCCGCGAATTGCTCGACGTCAACCAGTACGCCGGTCCCATGCCGGTGTCGATCGACGTCTACTGCGCGGTGGCGCGCCAGCAGGCCACCACCGACCACCGCACCCACGAGCCCGAGGTGCGCAAGGCGCTGCAGCACCTGGTCCTCGCCGAGGAGGTGATCGAGGACCTCGGCCCCGCGCTCAACGGGCGCCAGGCGGTGTTCCTCTACGGCACGCCCGGCAACGGCAAGACCTCCATCGCCGAGGCGATCACCCGCCTGCTGGGACCGCCCATCGCCGTGCCGCGCGCCATCTACGCGCACGGCGAGATCATCCGGTTCTTCGACCCCATCCACCACATCCCCTCCAACCTGCCCGACCTGCCCGCGCACGACAGGCGCTGGGTGGTGGTGCAGCGTCCCGAGGTGCGCGTCGGCGGCGAGCTGGCCGCGCATTCGCTGGAATTGAGCTTCGATTCGCGAATGGGCTTCTACGAAGCCTCGTCGCAGCTCAAGGCCAACGGCGGCGTCTTTTTCATCGACGACTTCGGGCGGCAGACGCGCATCGGCGCGGTCGAGCTGCTCAACCGGCTGATCGTGCCGCTGAGCAAGAACGCCGACTACCTCAACCTGCCGCGCGTCGGCACCACCATCGAAGTTCCTTTCACCACCTCGCTGTTCCTGGCCACCAACCTCTCGCCGCAGTCACTCATGGACGAGGCGTTCCTGCGCCGCATCCGCTTCAAGGTGTACGTCCCCGAGCCGAGCGAGGAGCAGTACCGCGACATCTGGCGCAAGGTCTGCCAGGAGAACGGCGTCGAGCACCGCACCGAGGTGGTCGACTGGCTGATCGAGAACGCGTACCACAAGGCGGGACGCCCGCTGCGCGGCGTGCATCCCCGCGACCTGCTCGCCTTCGTGGTCAGCGCGGCGATGTACAAGGACCGGCAGCCGGTGCTGACCCGCGAGGCCATGGAGGCGGCGGTGCGCGCCTACTTCGTGCAGAGCGAGATTCGCTGAGCCGTCCGGGTCAGGCGGGTGCCGGCGCCGCTTCCAGCGCGCCGTGCAGCGCGTTCTGCCGCTCGGTGACGCGCAGCACGATGATCATGGCCAGCGCCGCGGCAATCACGCCGACGACGTGGCCCACGATGGCGACGTTGGCTCCGTCGTGCAGGGACTGCAGCGTCGCGTCGCTGCCCGACATGGTGGCGGCGACGACGCCGATGATGCCGGCGGCGAGGTAGACGAGCCACCAGCCGACCACCAGCAATGGCGCGTCGCTCCTGGCGGCCAGCTGCGGACTGCTCGCCGCGCCGGGGTCGGTGGCGTGCCAGGTCTCGGCGACGACCTGGTAGGGCCGCACGATGTTGAGGAAGGGGATGAACCACCAGCCCACCGCCCAGCCGGGGGTGTACTGGAGGTGGCGCCGCCGCAGCGCGTGGTTGTTGGCCACCACGCGGTACAGCCACATCAGGAAGGCGACAGCGGCCAGTGCCCGGGCGCCCAGTCCCAGGAAGCCGCTGAGGCGCACCAGGTTGTCGCTCGAGGTGGCCTCGCTGACGCTGGCGCCGCTGCCGTCGAGGAGCCGGCTGGCGATGTCGGCGCGGCCCATCTCGGCGACGATGCCGATGATCTCGCAGACGACGACGACGGCCAGGCCCATGAGCGCGAAGTTGGCCCGCTGCGCGGCAGCGGCGAAGACCCGCAGCGGCTGGAAGCCGGGCGGCGCGTAGCCGGTGGGCACCCACTGGCTGCCGTCCCAGCGCCAGAGGCCGTCGGGCGAGAGGGTGGCGCCGGGCATGATCCCCGGCGGCGGCGGGCCCTGTGGCGCGACGTGCGGCGACGGCGGCATCTGCATGGTCGCCGGAGTCTAACCCGGGTCCGGCGGCAATGCCTGTGGCAATTCTGTTGCATCCGAACCCCTGTACAAATCGGCGGGCGCATGCCATTCTCGGGCTCCACAGGGGCAACCGAGAGGAGGCGCGTGCAGCCATGACCAGGCTCGTCCTGACGCGTGACATCTACTGTCCGCTCGACGAGGTCTTCGCCTACCACACCGACCTGGAACGCAGCCCGCAGCACTGGCCCAACGTGATCGCCTGCTCGCGTCTCGACGGTGGCGGCGAAGCCGGCGTGGCACCGGGTGCGCGCTACTCCTGGCGCTATCGCATGTACGGCGTGGAGTTCGCCGGCACCGCGGTGGTGCGCGAGATCGTGCCCGGCGAGCGCTTCGTCTTCGACGCCGAGGGCGGGCTGGTGGGCACGGTGCGCTGCGCCTACACCGCGCTGAGCCCGCGCCGCTCCCGCGTCGACGTCGAGTTCGAGTACGAGGTGCCCATGGGGCTGGTGGGGCGCGCCGTCGACCGCTTCCTGGTCGAGCATCGCAACGCCGTCGACGCCGAGCGGGCCATGGACCGGCTGGCCGAGCGCCTCGAAGCCGAGGTGCAGGCGCGGCTCGACATGCAGCCGGCCTGAGATTCAGACAATTACGGCAAAAATAAAGCTGGCGCAGGCGACTTCATGTCGCCGGAGCCGGCACGGCTGACCCGCCGAGAATTCGTGGCGGCCGGGTGCGGAATTCTCGGCGCCTCATGCGACGTGCCCGTCGGCTGAGCCGAGCACGCTGCGCAGGATGCGCCGCATCCCGGCGCCCTTGACCACGTACTCGTGCGCACCCGCGGCGAGCATCGCGTTGCAGGTTTCCACGTCGTCGAAGGCGGAGTGGGCGATGATCCGCGTCCCCGGCGAGTGCAGCCGGATGCCGCGCGCCGCCTCGGGCCCGCCGCCCGCGGGCATGCGCACGTCGAGGATGGCCACGTCCGGGCGCAGCTGCCGCGCCTGCTGCACCGCCTCGGCGGCGTCGACCGCGACCGCGACGACGCGCACCTCCGCATGCTGCTGCAGCGCGTCGACCAGCGCCTCGCGCACCATCTCCTCATCGTCGGCGACCAGGACCGTGACCGGGCGCACGCAACCATCCCCCAGGATGCGACCGGGCCGTGAGTCACATCGGAGGATGCGACAGCCCGGGTCGCCGTCGTTTCGTATCGCAGCTTAGCGCAGCGCAGAGCGATTCGCGCAGTGCTGGTGCGAATTCATCAGGCGCGTGCAGCGGTTTCTTGCGAAACCGTGACGGCCTAAACCAGCTAAACCGTCACCGCGACAGCGCATGCATCGATTGCGCGACAGGTCTTTGTCAGCTTGTGCGTAGTGATTGTGTACGGCGCCACCAGGGGGTGGGTCGCCCCGGTCGGGTGGGCGCCCGTCGCTATACTCGCCGGGACATGGGACAGACACCCCTCTCGCTGGCCCTCTTCTGGGTCGCGGTGGTGGCCTACCTGGTCGCCCTGCTGGCGCTCATCCTCTATCTCCCCATCCGGCGCCGGGCCATCGCCGACGTCGGGCTGGCCGCGGCCCTGTTGGGCTGGCCCTTCCACCTGGCCTCGATCGTCACCCGGGCGCTGGAGGCGGGGCACTGGCCGCTCGGCAACATGTACGAGTACTCCACGGCCATCGCCTTCATCGTGGTCACCACCTTCCTGGTGCTGGCGGTGCGGGCCAGGATCCGGCTGGTGGGCATCCCGGCCATGGTGCTGGCCATCGCCCTGCTCGGCGTGGCCTACATGCTCTACGTGCCGCCGGGCTCGCTGGTCCCGGCGCTGCACAGCTACTGGCTGACCATCCACGTCACCGCCATGGCCACCTCGTCGGGGATCCTCACCTTCTCCTTCCTCTTCGCCATGTTCTACCTGGCCCGGCGCTGGGCCGACCGTCGCCTCGCCGAGGCGACCCTGCTGCGGCCGGCGGCGGTGACCGCAGGCGGCACCCCGGTGTCGGTGGGCGGCGGCGCCACCGGCGGCTCGCGCTCGCTGGCCACCGCCCGCAGCCTGGTCCGCGTGCTGCCGGCGGCCAAGACGCTCGACGACTGGAGCTACCGCTTCGTCATGCTCGGCTTCCCCATCTGGTCCTTCGGGGTGATCTGCGGGGCCATCTGGGGCGAGCACGCCTGGGGCCGCTACTGGGGCTGGGACCCCAAGGAGACCTTCGCCTTCATCACCTGGGTGGTCTTCGCCATCTACCTGCACGCCCGGGTCACCTACGGCTGGCGCGAGGTGCGCGCGGCGGCGATCACCGCGGTCGGCTTCGTCTCGATCCTCTTCACCCTCTACGCCGTCAACCTCTGGATCGCCGGCCTGCACAGCTACGCCAAGGCCTGATCCCGTGGGTGCTCGGCGCGCCCGCGCGGCCGCGCTGACGCTGGCGGCGCTGCTGCTCGCCGGCTGCGGACTGCAGCAGGACGTGGCCAACCGCATCGACCAGGGCTCCGGCGTCGGCGTGCGCGCCCCGGTGCTGCAGGGCTCGATGCTCGACGGCTCCGGCTTCGCCGCCTCCTCGCTGCGCGGGCGCGTCGCGGTGGTCGACTTCTGGGCGTCGTGGTGCGGCCCCTGCCGGGCGCAGCAGCCCGCGCTCGACCAGCTCGCCCGCGACTACGCCGGGCGTGGCGTGGTCTTCGTCGGCGTCGACATGCGCGACGACCCCGCCGAGGGCCGCGCCTACCTGGCCCGCTTCTCGGTGCCCTACGCCAGCCTCTCCGACTCCTCGGGCTCCCTGGCCAACCAGTGGAACGTGCCCGCGCCGCCCACCACGGTGGTGGTCGACCCCTCCGGCGTGGTCCGCGCCCGGGTGCTCGGCGGCATCGACCGCACGGGCGCCGGCGCCCTGCTCGACAAGCTCCTGGAGGGACAGACCTGACTCCGCGCAGCTTCCTGCTCACCCCCGACATGCACCAGTACCTGGTCGACCACTCCATGCCCGCCGACGCGGTGCAGCGCGCCCTCGTCGAGGAGACGCGCGCGCTCGGCGGCGTCAGCGGCATGCAGGTCGGTCCCGAGCAGGGCGCCCTGCTCACCCTGCTGGCCCGCACCGTCGGCGCCCGCCGCGCCGTCGAGGTGGGCACCTTCACCGGCTATTCGGCGCTCTGCATCGCCCGCGGTCTGGCCGAGGGCGGCTCCCTGCTCTGCTGCGACGTCAGCGAGCAGTGGACGGCCATCGCCCGCCGCGCCTGGGCCGCCGCCGGCGTCGCCGACCGCATCACCCTGCGCCTGGCGCCCGCCCTGGAGACGCTGCGCTCCCTGCCCGCCGAGCCCCACCTCGACCTCGTCTTCCTCGACGCCGACAAGGGCGGCTACCGCGCCTACGCCGAGGAGCTGATCCCCCGCCTCCGCCCCGGCGGCCTGCTCCTCGTCGACAACGTGCTCTGGAGCGGCCGCGTCCTCGCCCCCGACCCCGACGACGCCGACTCCGGCCACATCGCCGCCTTCAACGACTGGCTCGCCGCCGACCCCCGCGTCGACTGCGCCATGCTCCCCGTCGCCGACGGCCTGACCCTCGCCCTGCGGCGGTAGATGCCCCGCCAGCCGAGGATCTCCGGCTCCGACGCCGCGCGGGCACTCACGCGGGCGGGATGGCAGCTGGCGCGCCAGCGCGGTTCGCACGTCCTGCTCCGGCACCCGGACCGGCCCGGAAGAATGGTCACCGTGCCCGTCCACGCCGGGCGCATCCTCAAGCCGAAGACGCTGGCGTCGATCCTGGAACAGGCCGGGGTCACCGTTGACGATTTCCGCCGTCTGCTCTAATGCAGTCCTAGAAATGCATACCTTCTCCGTAGTCCTCGACCCCGACCCTGACGGCGGCTACACGGTGACCGTGCCCGCCCTGCCGGGCTGCGTCACCGAGGGCGAGACCGTCGAGGAGTGCATCGCCAACGCCGAGGAGGCCATCGCGATCTACATCGAGGAGCTGGTCGCCCAGGGGCGCCCGATTCCGGAGGAGCAGTCGCACCCCCAGGTGATCCAGGTCACGGTAGCGGCCTGAGCGCCGTAGCGGCGGACGCGGCGGAGCGCTCGGGCAGGGTATAGTGCCCGGCTCGTGGGTTCCGTCATCAAGAAGCGGCGCAAGAAGATGCGCAAGCACAAGCACAAGAAGATGCTCAAGAAGACGAGGTGGCAGCGGCGCGGCTAGCCCGCCCGGCCTTCGTCTGAGCGCAGGGCCGCGACCCCCGCAGCGATGGTCGCGGCCCGCCTCACCCCAGGTGCGCGAAGGCCTCGCGCAGCCTGGCGGCGGTCTGCTCGATGTGCTCGGGGAGCACCTTGACGTCGGCCAGCACCGGCATGAAGTTGGTGTCCCCCGACCAGCGCGGCACCACGTGCAGGTGGACGTGCTCGGCGATGCCGGCACCTGCGGCCACGCCGGCGTTGATGCCGAGGTTGAAGCCGTCGGGGTGGAGCGCCTCCTCCAGGGCGCGCACGGCGCGCTGCGAGCCGGTGAAGAGCGCGGCCCCCTCGGCCCCGTCGAGGTGGGTGATGTCGGGCACGTGGCGGCGGGGCACCACCATGAGGTGGCCGCTGCTGTAGGGGAAGAGGTTGAGGACGGTGTAGGTCAGCTCCGCCTGCTCGATGACACGGTTGGCGTCGTCGTCGCCCCTGCCGATGGCGCAGAGGACGCAGCCCTGGTGGGTGCGCTCGCCGCCGACGTAGGCCATCCGCCAGGGTGCCCAGAGCTGCCGCATGGCGGTCGAGCCTAGCAGGGCGTGGCCGGGCTAGCCGAGTCGCTGGGCCAGCTGCTGGATGGCCGGTGGGTTGCAGGCCGCGGCCGGGCTCATGCCGGTCACCCGGCAGATGGCCGCGGTGATCCAGTTGGCATTGCCCACCACCGCCCTGGTCACCGGGTCCTGGGCGTTGCCCAGCCGGCCGGCGATCTGGGTCCAGTTGAGGTTCTGCAGCACCTGCGCGGCGTACCCGCTGCCGGACATCACGTAGCGGTTGGCGACGTCGAGCCAGGGCACGGCACCCCGCGACGACTCGGCCACGTAGGGCGGGGCGTCGTAGCGGTCGACCACCCGCTGGTCGCCGGGCGAGAGCGTGGCCAGGGTGTGGCCGTTGGGGTCGGTGGTCTCGACGGCGATGAGGTCGACGTACCTGCTGGTGTACTGGAGGTGGCGGAAGCTGAAGGTGGCCAGCGGTCCGGTGGCCTCCTTCACCGAGGAGATGGCCAGCAGCACGTCCTTGATGGTGCCGAAGCGGCTCAGCGCGATCACCATGCTCCAGCGCTGCGCCGCGCAGAGTCCGCATCCCTCCGTGGCCAGGAAGACGACCTGCGGATGATGCGAGGCGCCCAGCAGCGCGGGCGCGTCCTTGACCTGGACCAGCGTGTTCTCCAGCCCGCCCGCGCCGACGGCCGCGACCACCTGCGGGTCGACGTGCTCGAGGACGCCGAGCAGGGTGCGGTTGTCCTGCGCCGCGGTGGTTGAATGCTGCTGCGTGGCCGGCGGCGCCGCGGGCCCGCGCCGCAGCCCGGCGAGCACGCCGATGACCACCAGCGCGGCGACGATCAGCACCAGCAGCGTGCGCCAGCGCGGCAGGCGCCGCAGCCGGCCGGGGAGCGGGACGCGCAGGGCGTGGTTCACTCCTCCTCCCACCAGTAGGCGCCGACGACGTTGCGGCGTCGCCAGGCGACCGCTCCGCAGAGCGCGCCGAGCGCGATCAGCCCGATGCCGATGGCGAAGAGCGTGGTGGGGATCACCCGGGTCATGCGGTTGATCCAGTCACGCTGGTTGGCGGCGTAGCCGCTCAGCGTCCGCACCGACGCGGGCGTCTGCGCGTAGTGGAGGTCGAACACGGGCGCGTCGGGAACGGCTGCCAGCTTGGCCACCGCGGCTGCGCCGGTCTGCATGCCCGCGGAGCTGCGGTGGTTGTCGAACAGCGCCGCCAAGGCGTGCAGCCGCGCCGCGTCGAGGTGCCCGCTGAAGGCCTCGGCCATGTTCTCCACCGAGACGATGGTGCCGGTGCGCGGCTCGACGAGCAGGGTGGTATCCGCGCTCATGGTGTAGTCGAGCGGGATGTGATCCAGCAGCGTGGCCACCTCGCTGTTCGACAGCGTCGCGGGCATCGCCGGGAACGCCCCGTCGAGGTGGACGCCGAGCGCCTCGACGGCGCTGCGCAGCTGCCGCAGCGTCATTCCGGCGGGCACGCCGGCGCGCGCGAGCTGAGTCATGAACTGCGCGTCGACCGGCGCGCCGTCGAGGTGGCCGCGCAGGCGCATCACGGTGACGCCGTTCTCGACGAAGGGCTGCCCCACCTGGGTGAAGGTGTAGGCGCGGTCGGCTTCGTTGAGCCAGATCTGGAACGGGCCCGAACCGCTGTCGAGGGGCAGGTTGACCGAGTAGGCGGCGGAGCGATCGGCGGTGTTGCCGCCGGCGAACGACCATGCATTCGCGCTGCCCAGGTTCTTCAGCGTGCGGATGTCGACGAGGTACTGCGATGTCAGCGTGGTGTGCCTGCTGCCGTCCAGGGTGACGGCGTCGGTCGACACCACCACATCCTGGAAGTCGAGCTGTCCAGGCGTCTGCACCCGCCGTACGTCATGGAAGCCGATGACGCTGGGCGTCTGCAGCGGAACCAGGGTGTCGGGATCGACGTGGTAGGTGAGGGTCCCGCTCATCACCGCGGTCTGGTCGAAGAGCGGGAAGGTGACCAGCTTCGGCGCCTGCGACGACCACACCCGCGACGCGCCGATGAACAGCGCGCCGAGAACGACGGCGACGATGGCCAGCCAGAACAGGGCGGTGTGCACGCGCTCCTCCGCGTAGCCGGGGAGCGTGGCCGGCGGCTGCGGCGCAACCGGTGGCGGAGCAACGTCGACGGTCATCTCTCGCCTCGCGTCAGCATTGGAAGAAGGCCACCGTCTGCATGTCCGGCAGCGACGTCGATCCCGCCCTGAGCAATCCCGCGACCATGGCCACGCCGGTGAGCTGCCCGGCACCGACCGGGCCGAACGACGCCGGCGGCGCCGCGGCGGTGAAGGAGTACGGCGTGCCCAGGTAGGTGAAGTCGATCGAGCTGACGTACAGCGTCACGCCGGCGGAGAACACCGCGCCGGCGGTGCCGGGAACGGTGGAGAGCTGCGCGATCGACATGCCGTTCTGCGTGGTGCACGGCGACTGCATGCTGTAGCTCGGCGTGGCTGCGCTGCCGCTCGACGTGGTCAGCGACGTCGCGGTGAACTCCAGCACGGCCAGGCCGGCGACGCTGCCGGAGCTGATCGTGGCCGGCCCCACGTAGGTGAGGTCGACGACGTCGACCGCAGGCATGCTGATGCTGGACTCGCTGCTCCCGGGAGTGCTCGCCGCGATGAGCGCCGACGACCGCGGCGTGGCGCCGGGGCTCGACGCGGGCGCGCTGGTGGTCGTGCCCGTTGTGCCGCTCGACGAGCTGCCGCCGGTCGATCCCGGTGACGGCTCCGCCTGCGCGATCGGGGTCGGCGCCGGACCCGCAGCCGACGACGACGTCGGCGACGGCATCGGCGTGGGTGCCGCGGGCAGCGGATTGAACATGTCACTCATCGCCGCCGCAGCCGCGTCGCCGGCGCTGAGCGCCGGCAGTCCCCACGACGCCTCGACGGTGCTGAGCAGGTCGTAGTGGTCGTACGTCGTCGCGGACCGGAAGCCGGAGCGCACCGAGGCGTCCGAGGCGACCACGACCGCGGGCACCGGAGTGCTGATGCCCGCACCCGCGCCGGGCTGGTCGACCACCACCACCAGCAGGCTGTGCGTGGTCCGCCAGGCCGGCGAGCCCAGGATGGCCGGCAGGTTGGCCAGCAGCCAGGAGTCACCCTGCCCCACCGACGACGACATGTCGTCCTGCAGGTTGGGACTGATCCAGGCGAACGACGGCGTGGTCGCCGCCGAGCCGAGGTCGGCGGCGAGCTGCGGGTACGGCACCACCCGGTCGGCGCACTCCCCGGCGAGCGCGGTGTAGTAGAGGAAGGGCACGCGCTCGGGACTGAAGCCGCTCGCGGCCGAGGTGGTGCACGGCGCGGGCATCGACTCCGCGTAGGCGCGCCAGCTCCGTCCCGACGCCTCGATGCGCGTGGCCAGGTTGTCGCCGTCCTGCGGGCATTCGGCGGGGAGGCAGTCGCCCACCCCGTAGGTCTGCCCGCCGGTGAGCGCCAGGCGGTCGGCGAGCGAGGAGGCGTCGACCGCCGTGTACGCCGTCGCCAGCCCATTGGAATTGGCCAGGGATGTCAGATACTGGGCGGGGCCGATCACCGCGGAGCCGGGCTGTCCGCTCTCCACGACCCAGAAGATGTGGTCGTAGACGGGCACCCCGCTGCTGGCCAGGGCGGGCGCGGCGCCCGGCAGCGCGACGACCCCGGCGCAGGCGGCCAGCGCACTGGCGAGCGACGCGCCGAGCCGCATGGCCCGGCGCGTGGCGCGTCGCCCGGAGCGCGGTGGGTCGGTCCTGCCCGTCATGTCCGACCGCGCTCACCTGCCCCTGGTTCCGAAGGGGAAGCGGCGTCTCGGCGGCGCAGCCGGGGTGCCGGCCTCGACGCCCGCCTCCACCTTGGGCAGCCGCTCGACCTCCTCGCCGGGCACCTCGATGGCCGGCTCCCCGACGACCGTGCCGGACACCGGCACCTCCGCGAACCCGGCCTCCTCCTCCTCGTCCTCGCGCGCATGCCTGGCCATCCGCTCGAGCTGGCGGCGGCGGCGCCACTGCCTGCGCGCCTCCCGCCTCCAGAGGTGCGGCTTGACGGTCGCCGGGTCGACGGGCGTCCAGGCGAAGCCCATCGAGCCGCCGGTCATGGCCAGCGTCATGCCGATGAGGAAGCCGCCGATGTCCGAGGTGATGAAGGACACCAGGGAGAGGACGACGATGAGCACGCCGAAGAAGTGGCGCATGGCGGGCTGGTACCAGAGGAACAGCCCGAGGATGGTGATCACCGCGCCGACCAGGATGCCCTCCCAGATGACGTCGCCTGCCTGGAGCATCACCTTGTAGGCGCTGGCCGGGCCCAGGGTGATGATCGAGCCGCCGAGGAGGGTGAGGAAGCCGCCCCAGAACGGCCGGGAGCGCCGCCAGCGCCGGAAGGCCATCCGGAAGCGGTGCGGCCCGTAGCGCGCGTACTTCCTGCGGCGCAGGGCCTGCGGGGCCAGGGTCTCTGCTGTGCTGCTCATCGGGGTCGTCTCTCCTCGGCGCGCGGTGCGCCGTCCTCCCTGCCCGGGAGTGGTAGTGGGAGAGGGGGCCGGCCGGCCCCCTCTCCCCGATCTAGATCGTGGGTCTCCTCAAGTCGTGGCTGTCTCTGCCTACGGGCAGCTGCTCACGAACGACGCCGAGAGGGTCAGGCCGGGGAGGGTGAACGTCCCCGCCTCGGTGCCCACGGCGATCTGGGTGAGTCCGCTGATGGTCACGGCCGTCGCCGCCTGCGAGAACAGGCCCGCCGTGCCCGACTGGGCGGGATAGCCGAAGTCCGACAGCGCCTGCGCGGTGTCCTCACCGATCACGATGTTGGTGAAGGTGGCGCTGGTCGCCGTCAGTGCCGGTGCCTGGACCACCAACGAGTTGGCGGTCGCGGTGCCGGTGGCGTCGATGGTCACCTGCAGGTCTCCCGGCGAGAAGCCCGGGAGCGGGATGGGTGCGCAGACGGTCTGGTGCAGACCGACGATCTGAGCGCCCTGCAGCAGGGTGATGGTGTCAGCCAGGTAGGTGTTGCCGTCCGCCGAGTTGACCTGGCCGGCGACGCCGGGGGTGGTGATGCCGTTGGTGGCCAGTTCCCCGGTCACCAGGGCGGTGGCCGCGGGGTTGGTCACGTGCGTCGGCGTGGCGAACTGGATGAAGTTGCTGCCGCTCAGCGTTGTTGCCGAAAGCTTGAACGGCATGCCCGAGATGGCCAGGTTCAGCGCCAGGACGCCGGTGGCCACCAGGTACAGCATCAGCGCGACGATGCCGAGTGCGGGTGTGAGGATGATCCAGACACGCCGCCAGCGCGTCCGTCCGTGGATCGGCTTGACGGTTGGATCTCTCATGTTCTGCCTCCACTGCATGAATCGGTTCCCCACTTCACCGATTCCGGGGTCCACGTTCGAGATCGCGCAGGCCGGCAACAAGGGCCGAAAGTCCCGATGGATTCAGGGCGAACGCGCGCTCAGCAAAGAACCGCGCAGATTTCGGGACGGATGTGAAGAGAACCCTGCAGCGGGACGGCAGAGCTGGTTCAGCAGTCGCGGCGGCACCGCGGTATGGTCGGTGCGGACCGTCCGTCATCGGACGCAGAGGAGGACCGTCGCTTGGCAAAGGCGCTCGTGGCCGTCGCCGTGCTGGTTCCGGTCGCCGTGATGGTGGGCGCCTGGGCGTGGCGCGCGGACGCCTCGAAGCGGGCCTCGTGGGCTCGGCAGGAGGTGAGCCACGCCGCCATCGGCGCTCTCCTGGTGGTGCCGGCGGCCGTCGCCCTCGGCGCCGTCGACGGCAGGGGAACCGGCGTGGGCGGCCTCCTGCTCTGGGGAATCCTGGGCGGCGTCTGCTTCGGCGCCGCGCGCCTCGACACCCGCGAGGACGAGCTGGACAGCGACACCCGCCTGCTCATCGACGTCTCCTGCCTGGCCTTCGTCGGGGTCACCGTCTTCTTCAGCTTCGTCGACTTCGGCTACGTCTTCATCCCCGCGGCGAGCTTCCTGGTCGTCGCCCTGCGCTACGCGCATCTGCGCCGGCGGCGCAAGGACCTTCGACACCGCACCTCGTGACCACCGGCTCTGCGGCTGTGCGCAGGTGCGCTGCTAGCGTGGGCGCACATGCTGTACCGAGCCGCCGCGCCACCCGCGAAGCGACCCCGGCACACGCCCACCGGCGCCGGCGCGCGCCCGTCGCGGCGCGCCAGGCCTCCGTTCTGGCGCAACCCGCTGGTGGTTGCCGCCATGGTCACGGTGCTCGTCGTGGTCGGCGTCATCGTCGTCGTCGCGGTGCGCGGCGACACCACGTCGACGGGAACGGGAACGCAGGCGGCGCAGTCCGGGACTCCCGCCAGCAGCGCCGTGATGGCCGCGGTGAGCGGGCCGGACGCCGCGGTGCTCGCCGCGGTGGGCAACGGCGGCCTGCCCAGCACCTTCACCCCGGTGCGCGACGCCGCTGCGCTCACGGGCAGGGACGGCAAGCCGGAGATCCTCTACATCGGCGCCGACTACTGCCCCTACTGCGCCGCGCAGCGCTGGGCGCTCGCCGTCGCGCTGGGCCGCTTCGGCAGCTTCGACCGGCTCGAGGTCAGCCGCTCGTCGAGCCGCGACGTGTTCCCCGACACCGCCACCTTCACCTTCCGCAACGCGCGGTACAGCAGCCCGTACCTCGACTTCGTCGCCGTCGAGACCGCGGATCGCACCGGCGCGCCGCTGCAGGCTCCGACCGCGGAGCAGCAGGCGCTGCTGGCGAAGTACGACGCGCCGCCCTATGTCGCGGCTGCGTCCGCAGGCGGCATCCCCTGGCTCGACGTCGCCAATCACTACGTGATGGTGAGCAGCGGCTTCACTCCCGCGGTGCTCTCCGGGCTGAGCTGGGACGGCATCGCCGCCAGGCTGGGCAATGCCGACGACAACGTGGCCAGGGGCATCATCGGTGACGCCAACAACATCACCGCCGCCATCTGCACGGTGACGGGGATGCAGCCGGCCGCCGTCTGCAGCTCCGCACCCATCGCCCCGCTGGTCGCCGCCCTGCGATGAGCGCGGCACTGCGCCGCGAACGCTCCGCCCTGGCGCTGCTGGTCTTCGCGGTGGCGGGCGTCGGCATCAGCGCCTACCTGACCACGCTGCACTACGCCGACGTCGCGCCGGTGTGCACCACCGGCGGCATCGTCGACTGCACCTCGGTGCTGCAGAGCAGCTGGTCGACCGTGCCGGGAACCTCGCTGCCGGTGGCCGTACCGGGACTGCTGTGGTTCGCCGTCAGCGGCACCCTGGCGCTGCTCTCGCTGCGCGCCGCCGCGAGCGGAAGAGCGGAGCCGCGCGGACTCCGCGGCCTGCACGCGTTCTGGGCGGTGGCGGGCATGGTCGCCGTGCTCTGCCTGGTCTGGGCGGAGCTGGTCGAGCTGCGGCGCATCTGCGAGTGGTGCACCGCCGTCCACCTGCTGGTGCTGGCCTCGCTGCTGGTCACCCTGGTGCGGCTGCAGCCGGCCGGCGAGGTGGAGGCTGAGCTGGACCGCGACCCGGCCGCCTGATCCGCGCCGGGCACGCCATCCCGCACGAGCGCTGCGCCGTGCCGGAACGCTGGTGTAGGTTCGACCGGATGCCCGGTCTCGTCGACGTGCCCATCGCAGCCATCGGCCTGGAGCGCTTCGAAGCGGTGCTCAGCGCGGAGCAGATGGACGCCGCGCGCGCGGCGGTGCGCCGCGTCCGCGCCGGCTTCGACGGACGCCGCGTCTGGAACGTCAACTCCACCGCCAGGGGCGGCGGCGTCGCCGAGATGCTCAACGCGCTGATGCCCTACGTGCGCGGCAGCGGCGTCGACGTGCGCTGGGTGGTGATGGAGGGCGACGACGAGTTCTTCCGCGTCACCAAGCGCATCCACAACCACCTGCACGGCTCGCCCGGCGACGCGGCCGAGCTGGGCGACGCGGAGCGCGCCCGGTACGGCGCGGTCACCGCCGCCCGCGCCGAGGAGCTCTGCGGCCTGGTGGAACCGGGCGACGTGGTGGTGCTGCACGACCCGCAGACGGCGGGGCTGGTGCCGGCGCTGCGCGGCCGCGGCGTCCACGTGGTCTGGCGCTGCCACGTCGGCCTGGACCTGCCCAACCGATTGGCGCGCAACGCCTGGGCCTTCCTGCGTCCCTACGTCAGCCAGGCCGACGCCTGCGTGTTCAGTCGCCGCGCCTACGCCTGGGACTGTCTCGAGTCCGATCGGATCACCGTGATCCCGCCCTCCATCGACCCCTTCTCGGCCAAGAACGCGCCGCTGGACCGCGAGCAGGTGCGGGCCATCCTCTCCGCCGCGCGTGTTGGTGCCGGAAATGGCAGCAACACGGCGCGCTTCCGCCGCCGCCACGGCGTCGAGGACACCATCCGGCATCGCGCCCAGGTGGCGGAGGAGAGCCCGGTCGAGGCCGACACGCCGCTGGTGGTGCAGGTGTCGCGCTGGGACGCGCTCAAGGACCCGGCCGGCGTCGTCGACGGCTTCGTGCGGCACGTCGCCGGGCGCTCTGACGCGCACCTGATGCTGGCCGGCCCGTCGGTCGACGAGGTCGCCGACGACCCCGAGGGCGCCGAGACCTACCGCGACGTGCTGCGGCGGTGGGAGCGGCTGCCCGCGCGGCTGCGGGCGCGCGTCCACCTCGCCTGCCTGCCCATGCGGGACGACGAGGAGAACGCCGCCATGGTCAACGCCCTCCAGCGCCGCGCCCAGGTGGTGGTGCAGAAGAGCCTGGCCGAGGGCTTCGGGCTGACCGTGGCCGAGGCCATGTGGAAGGCCCGCCCGGTGGTGGCCACCCGCATCGGCGGCATCCAGGACCAGGTCGAGCACGGCACCACCGGCCTGCTCGTCGACGACCCCCGCGACCTGGCCACCTTCGGGGAGGCGGTCGGCTCCCTGCTGCGCGAGCCCGAGCGGGCTGAGGCGATGGGGGAGGCGGCGCAGGCGCGGGTGCGCGACCAGTTCCTGGGCACGCGGCACCTGGCCCAGTTCGCCGACTTGCTCAGCGGGCTGGTGGAGCGCTCGCGGCGGGAGGCGCGCTCGGCGGCCGGCTGAGGCGCGGCGTCGCACCGTTGCCGCGGCGTCGGCCCGGTGTCACCGGGCTCCGGCTAGGCTTGGCCGCGTCATGGGTCGCCCCCGCCCAGGCGCCTGCGCGCGCTCCTCCCGCGCCCGCGGCGCCCTCGCCCTCTGCCTGCCTTTGCTGGCCGCCTGCGCGGTGGCCGCGCTGCCCACCGGCGTGCGCCCGGTGGCCGCCGCGAGCGCCGGGCCGAGCGTCGGGCCCTGCCCGCTGCTCCCCGCCGACAACGTCTGGAACACCGACATCTCCTCGCTGCCGGTCGACGCGCACAGCGGCGCCTGGATCGCCGCCAGTGGCGGCAGCGGCCGGCTGATCCACCCCGACTGGGGCCCCTCGGGCGGCTCGGTGCCCTACGGCATGCCCTGGCAGCTCGTCGACGGCTCGCACCAGAAGGTGGCGGTCAGCTTCCAGTACGCCGACGAGAGCGACCCCGGGCCCTATCCGCTCGGTCCGGACACGCCGATCGAGGGCGGCGCCGGCAGCAGCGGCGATCGCCACGCGCTGGTGGTCGACCAGAGCACCTGCACCCTCTACGAGACCTGGGACACCCACTACTCCGCGAGTGGCTCGACCGCCGGCTCCGGGGCGGTCTTCAAGCTCGGCTCGGACGCGCTGCGGCCGGCGGGCTGGACCAGCGCCGACGCCGCCGGCCTGCCCATTCTGCCCGGGCTGGTGCGGCTCGTCGAGGTGCATTCCGGCGCCATCCGCCACGCCCTCCGCTTCACCGTGAGCCAGACCGACAAGGCCTACGTCTGGCCGGCCCGCCACCAGGCCGGCTCGGCGCTCGACGCCGGCCTGCCGCCCATGGGCGCACGCTTCCGGCTCGAGCGCAGCCTGGACATCTCGCACTTCAGCGCCGACACCCGGGTGATCCTCACCGCCATGCAGCACTACGGCCTGATTCTTGCCGACAATGGCAGCAACTGGTACTTCCAGGGTGACACCGACCCGGGCTGGAGCAACGAGACCCAGGTGCTCGACGAGCTGAAGACCATCCCCGCCGGCGACTTCGAGGCGGTGGATGAGAGCTCGCTGATGATCGACCCCAACTCCGGCGCGGCGCGGCAGCCGGGCGCGGTGGCCGCGCCGCCGCCGAGCACGCCGCATCCCACGCCTCGTCCGACCGCGGCGCCGGCGCGAGCCGTTGCGCCGGTGAGCCCGTCCGCGGCGGCCACCGCTGCGCCGAGCGCCACCGCGCTGCCGCCGTTCAGCCCCGCGCCCACCGTTGCGCCCGGCCAGGTGGGGGCACCCGTGCCCGGCAGCCGCGCGGTGCTGGCGACGGCCGCGCGCGGCGGCGGCCCGCCGCCGGCCGTGCCCGCCTTCCTCGCCGCGGCGCTCGTCGGGCTGGCCCTGGCCGGCTGTGGCGGTACGGTCGCGCTGCTGCTCCGCCGGCGCCGGCGGAGCGCATCATCACGACCATGAAGCGCGCCGCCTCCCGGCTGCTCCTGCTCCTGGCCGCGCTGGCCGCCGCCGGCTCGCTGGCCTCCTGCGACCTGCCCGGCCACAGCGCCAACAACGGCTTCCAGCGCGTCTCCAACGGCATCCCCTAGCCGTTCGAGGTTGGTCGCGGGTCGCAGGATGGGCCCGCCTCCGGTCGTTCTACTTGCTGAGCGCGCGTGGGCGCTCTGCAGCCGGAGCCCGCGAGGGCTCGCCCACGACCCGGAGGGAAATGAGCGTTGGGTGTCCTGCGCAGGCCACCGCGTCCGTCGACCGCGTCCGGCCCCGCCCGTCTCCGTTTTCCGGCGGCCGTCTGCGCCGCCGCCGTGGCCCTGGGGGCCGCACTGGCAGCGACCGCACCCTGGTCGTCACCGCTGGCACCGCGCGGGGTCGCGGCTGACTCCAGCCTGGACAGCGCGCTGCTCTCGCTGCTCAACGGCGACCGGGCCGGCCACGGCCTGCCCACCTTCCAGTCGAGCGCGCCGCTCGGCTCGGTGGCCGAGAACTGGACCTACGGCGGCTGCGGCTTCTCCGTCGCCGGCCGCGCCGAGGACATGGTGCGGCGCAACTACTTCTCGCACACCATCCTCAACTGCGGCAGCCAGAACGCCTTCAGCATCATGCGCGCCGCCGGGATCCCCTTCAACGCGGCCGCCGAGAACATCGGCTACTGCAGCGGCTGCAGCGGCGCCAACGCCGCCGCGCAGTGGATCAACAGCCACTTCATGGCCAGCCCCGAGCACGAGGGCAACATCCTCAACTCCTCGTACACCACCGTCGGCATCGGCTCCTGGTGGACGTCCGCCGGACAGACCTGGTCGGGTGCCGGCTCCGCGCAGAGCAACGTGGTGGTGGTGGCCGTCGAGTTCACCGACGCGCCGCGCACCGCCGCACCCGCCCCCGCGCCGGTGCACCACGTGACCTCCTCACCGGCGCGCGTCGCGCCCGCCGTGGCCGTGCCCGCGCCGGCGCCCGCGCGCAGGCCCGGCGTTCCGCTCACCGGCGTGGTGGCCGAGCTGCCCGGGCGCGCCGGTGTCGACGACCTCGAGCCGCCGCGCATCGCCGACGACGCGGTGCTCGCCGCCGCCCGGGTTTCTGCCCGTGATGTCAGCAACACGGCGACCGCCGCGGAGGCCCTGGGCGCCGCCGGCATGCTGCTGCTGCTGGCCTCGCTGCGGCGCCGCCTGGGCCGCCGGAGGCGTTCGCTCCCGACCTGAGCGCGCCACCGCGCCCGTACCGGATCGCTGAACAGCGGGCACAAAAAAAGTCGAGGAGCCCGTCGCCGGGCTCCTCGACTTCTCAGGTCGTGGTGAGAGCGTCGCTCTAGCTGCGGCGCTTCAGGGTGCCGAGGGCGGCCAGGCCACCGCCGAGCGTCATCAGCAGCACGCCGGTGAGCAGCGCGGCTCCCGCGCCCACGCCGGTGTTCGGCGTGCTGATGCCGCCGACGCCGCCGCTCGACGAGGTGCTCGCGCCCGAGACGCCGCCGGTGGCGGTCGACGACTCACTCGTCGAGCTGGCCGACACACCGCCGGTGGGGGTGGAGGTGGTGGTCTCGGTGGTGGTGCCGGTGGTGGTCTCAGTGGTCGTCGAGCCGGTGCTGGTCTCGGTGGTGGTGGTGCCGGTCGACGTGGTCGACGAGCCGGACACCGAGCCGGTCACCGCCGGACAGGTGTGGGTGAGGTTGAAGGACTGCGCCTCACCGCCGACCGGGGTGCCGCTGCCGTTGTCGGCGTGCGCGGAGGCCTCCAGCAAGGTCGCTCCGGGTGGCGCCGAGGCGAAGAAGAACATGGCGTTCGACCAGATCGTCCCCGTCGTGGTGCCGGTGTCGAAGAAGACCGTCGGCGACGGCGCGGTGAAGACGCGTCCCGGGTCACCCGACTGCGGCAGCACGAAGACGAAGTAGTCGAGCGCGGGGTCACGGTTGTCGATGTTGTCGCAGCTCTGGTCGGAGAAGCTCGACGCGGACACGCCCTCCTGCGACTCGTTCAGGCAGACGGTGACCACCCCCGGTCCTGCCGCGCTCGGCGTGCAGCCGGGGTCGCTCGCGGTGGGGATCGCGGTGACGGCGCTGCCCTGCAGCACACCGAACATGCCCCAACAGCTCAGCGCGAGCCCTGCAATGGCGGCGGCTACACCGCCGCGCTTCAAAGACGTCATACGCGTCATCACGGGATCCTCCGGATCGCCTTCCATTCCTGGTAAGTGCGCAGGTGTCCTGCCGCTGTCGATTCTATACGTGTGGTCCCACTCGCGAGGAATCGCGAGCTTGCCACGTGTCGCCAGGGCGACGCGAGTGAATCAGTTAGCCCCCAATCGTGGGGAGGCGGCGCCCCAAAAACGCAGCAAGCCGGTCAAGCGGAGGCGCATCCGGCGGAGCGGGCTGCTCGTCCTTGAAGGGACCGCCGGGACGCTGCCCGCCCGGCACGGCCTGCCGCAGCCCGGCGAGCACGCCCTCGACGACCTCCGCGGGCACGTCGAGCCGCTGACCGGTTGCGGTGCCGAGGTCCCAGCCGTGCACCAGGTGCTCGACGATGCGCATCTGCACCAGGCCGCGTCCCGGGCGCTGGCCCAGCGGCGAGGCGAAGACGCCGTCCAGCACGCCGGGCTCGAGGAAGGCGTCGTGCAGGTCACCGGTGGCGGCGGCAAAGGCGGCCACGGCGTCGTCGCCGAGGAAGTCGAGCGAGCGGTCCGGCTGCTCGGTGCCGCGGATGTTGGCCACGAAGTAGCGAGTCCCGCCGACCACGTGGTTGACCAGCGCGCGCACGTCCCATTCGGTGCACGGCGTCGATGCCTGCCACTGCTCGGGTCGCACTCCGGCGACCAGCTCCTGCAGGGCGGCGGAGACGCGGTCGTAGAGGGCGACCACGTCGGGGATCTGAGTGGTGTCGGTCATGGCGCCGGTGATGGTAGACGGGCGCGGTGGTCCGGTGTGGCGCGGGCGCGGCCGCCGGCGGCTGACGTCCTCGGGCCTACCCGCTTTCCCAAGGATTGAACAGCGACAGCCCCAAGCCATCGAAGTCTCTGACGTTCCGGGTCACCAGCGTCAGTCCATGGGGCCTCAGCGATTGCTGCGGCGAAGGCCTCCATGGACCCGACGTTCCCGCCGGCGCGGGTCGCCCGAGATGTGATCCGGCCCCGGCATCAGCGACCACGGCATCGATGGACAGGATCCGCCCATGAAACCGTTCTGCGAGATCCTGCGTCAGCCATTTCTCCAGCCGCCGCCGTCGACGGCCGTGTCGAGCAGCCCGACACCACGACGCAACTCCGCGAGAGAGACGACGCTCAGGAACACCTCGTCCTCGTCAACCTGCGCCAACCACTTCCGCCACAGTGCGCGCCGGCTCTGGCTTCACTCCGACACGACGTCGGTGTCGAGCAGGTAGCTCAAAGACTGGCCTGGCGCGGCAGGTCTCGGGTCCGCTCACGATGACCATGATGGTCATCCCCACTATGGCCGATGCAAGCAAGAACCAACGGGCGGTCGTGGTGGAGCCAGCGTCACGTAAGTCGAACCGGGCTTGCGCGTGTATCGGTACGGCGATGGTCACACTCGGATGAGCTGGAAGTTCCTGAAGGTCAGGGGAGTAGGCGAAACCGCTTGCGACCCGGCCCGCGAAGGGCCTGGAAGTGCCGATGATCGAGCGTGAGGACCTCCGTCGCGCCGTACCGTTCGGCGAGGACGACGATCGAGGCATCCGCCAAGCCGATCCGGAGATCGCGGTAGCGCTCCAAGACGATGTCGGCGGCGGCCACATCCTCGGCGCCAAACGTCTCCAGCCGGTAGGCCCCGCGTGTCACTTCGCCCAGCAGAGCGCGTTCGGCTTCCCAACTGACCCGCGTCGCGAGGAGGTAATCAAGCTCGGCGAGAACGAACGGGGAGAGCAGGAGCGGCCCGCGCGCTGCGGCCAGTGCGGCGGCCGCATCAGCATGACGGTGCTGACTGCTGTCGATAGCCGAGAGCAGGCCGCTGGTGTCGAGCAGGATCACTGCTCGCCGAAGCCGGCGAGCATTTCGTCCACCCGCTCCGCGAGGTCGGGCTGGCCGCTCGCGAACAGCGGTAGCCGCGGCTCTGCTCGACGGGACTGCAGCAAGCGCTCGACGCCTTCCCGTATGAGATCAGCCTCGGTGCGACCCTCTTCGTGCGCCGCACGGGCCAGAGCGCCCTTCAAGTTCTCCGGGAGATAGACCGTGGTCCTGTGCATGCCATACATAGTGCCATACGCTAGCACGACACGAACAGGCTACACAACTGTGTTGTGGAGCCTGGGGGAATCGAACCCCCGACCTCTTGCATGCCATGCAAGCGCTCTCCCAGCTGAGCTAAGGCCCCGGGCGGAGGCGTACATGGTAGCGGAACCCCCGGGCACTCGCAGCGCGGCTGTGGGCGGCATCGCGCCATTTGCAGTCCGGATGCGTGATGAATGAAAATCAGCCCCTGGTTGCAACCCGGCGGCAGCCCCGTGCGCACTGGCCCGGTGCGTCACTCCCACGCAATTCACCGAGGTTGATCAGACATGGCCCGTACGCGTGCAGTCACGTCACGGCGAGCCGCGCGCTCCTCGGACGACATCGCCCTGGTCCAGGCCGCGCAGCGGATGGTCGGCCAGATCGAGGCGCTCGTCGACGAGATCGCCGCGCTGCGCGAGGACAACGACGTGCTGCGGAGGGAGGTGCAGGACGCCGTGCAGATGATGGAGCGGGCCAGCACGGCGCTGGGCAGCGTCGGGACCGGCCGGCGGCGGCCGCGGGCGGTGGCCGCCAACGGTGAGGAGCGCGGCCGGCGGGCGGCGCGCGGCGCGGGACGCCGGGTCAAGGGTGGCGCCAAGGGTCGGGCCACGCCGCCGGAGGTCACCACCGACGTGGTGCGCGCGGTGCTCGCCAAGCTCGGCGAGGCCACGGCGGCGGAGATCGCGGCGGAGATCACCAAGGCAGGCGTGCCGGTGTCGGGTCGGGCGGTGCGCTTCATCGCCGAGCGCGGCGGGGCACGGACCACCGTCGGGGCGGACGGGCAACGGCGGTACCAGCTCTAGAACCTCCCTGGGCGTCTGGCGGGGGTTGCACAGATATGTGGTGGTCGCGTAGCATGCCACGCCGGTATGTTCGCGATAGCAAAACTCCTCGATCGATCCGAGACGGCTGAGGCTGGACCCGCGGCCTGGCGGCTGCGCATCGTGGCCGGCCTCGGGCTCCTGCTGGCGGCCGGTGGGGGAGTGGTCGGCTGGCTGGCGTTGCGGCCGGCGGGGGCCACCACCCCCGGTCGCGTCGCGGCCGCGGCTGACCTCGGCGCCCTCGACCCGGGGGCGCCGGCGCTGGCCCTGGTCTTCGTCAGCGGCGCGGTGATGCGGCCCGGGCTCTACCACCTCTCGCCCGACGCGCGCATCGCGGACGCCATCGCCGCCGCGGGCGGGCTGGCCCCGGGCGCGGACCCGGGACGGATTCCCAACCTGGCGGCGCGCATCCACGACGCGCACCAGGTCAACGTCCCGTTCCTGCGCAGCACGGGCACGCGCGCCCTGTCGGCGCGACTCGACATCAACACGGCGACGCTGGACCAGCTCCTCGCCGTGCCGGGCATGCCCCTCGGGCTGCCCCAGGCCATCGTCGACTACCGCGAACAGTTCGGGCCCTTCCGCGCCCTCTCGGATCTGCGGCTGCAGCTCGGCGTCGACGGTCCCACGGTGACCGGCCTGCGCCCGTATCTCCGCGTCGTGCCGGTGAGTCCGTGAGGCGCCCGCCGGTGGCCACCGCCGCGGGGTGGCGCGCCGTCGTCCTTGCCGCCGCATTCGGGATCGGGGTGTCCCTCGCGGTTCTCGGTGGATTGCCCTTGGCCGCGGCCGCCGCCGTGCTGCTCGGCGGAGCGGGCCTCAGCGTGGTGATCCCCAGGCGGAAGGGGTTGAGCACGCTGCTGCCGCTCCTGGTCGCGATCTGCTGCGCCGCCGGGCTGGCGCGCGGCGCACTGTCCCTCAACACGGCCGGGTCCGGCATCGTTCAGGCCGCGCACGGTGGACCGGCGATCCTCCTCGGCACCGTGCGCGAGGGGACCGGCTCGCGCCGGACCGGCAGCCAGGTCGTCGTCGACGTCGAGCGCGTGGTCCACACAGAGGGCGACGTGGCGGTGCACGCGGGGGTGCTGGCCACGCTGCGCTCCGGTCCCGCGGTGCTGCCCGGTGACCGGGTCAGGCTCGACGTCACCGGCCTGCGTGCGCCGGGCAGCGACGTGGCCGGCAGCATCCTCGCCCGCGAAGGCATCGACGCCGTGGCGCGCTCGCCGGTCCTGGCCGTCCAGGCGGAGGGTGGTCCGTCGCCGGCCCAGCTTCTCGCCGTCGTGCGTGGACGGCTGGCGGCGGCGGTGGAGGCCGCGCTCCCCGAGCCGGCCGCGGCGCTCGTCGAAGGCATCGTGTTCGGCATCCGACGCCCACTGGCGCCCGACGTCACCACCGCGCTGCAGGACGCCGGCCTGGCCCACGTCCTGGCCATCAGCGGGCTCAAGGTTGTGCTGGTGGCGGGGATGGTCTCGGCGCTCTGTGCCGCACTGGCCCTGGCGCCGCGCGCTCGACTGCTGCTCACCGCGGTGACGGTCGGCGGCTACGTCGTCCTCTGCGGTGCTACGCCGGCCGCGGTCCGCAGCGCGCTGATGGCGGGCGCGGCGTGGGGCCTGGAGGGCACCGGGCGCTCACCCGACCCACTGCCGCTGCTCTCCGCGGTCGCCGCGGGCATGCTGCTCGTCGACCCCGGCCTGTGCGCCGATGCCGGCTTCCAGCTCTCGGTGCTCGGCACCCTGGGCATCGTGATGCTCGCCACGCCGATCGCTGAGCGGCTGCGCGGCCCGCGACTGCTGCGCGAGCCCTTCGCGGTGACCCTGGCCGCGCAGTTGGTGACGCTGCCGGTGATGGCCTCGACGTTCGGCGTCATCTCGCTGGTCGGCCCGCTGGCCAACGCGCTGGCCGTGCCGCTGCTGCCCGCGCTGATCGTCAGCGGCGCGCTCGGCGCCGTGATGGCGGCGGTGCTGCCCGCGGCCGGTCCCGTGCTGCTGTCCGTGGCGGGCGGCCTCGCCCTGGTGATCGCCGGCATCGCGGCACGCGCGGCGGCATTTCCACTCGCTGCGTTCCACGTCGCCGGCTGGCCTCCGGTGTACGTGCTCGCGGAGGTGGGCGGCCTCGTCGCGGCCGGTCTCACCTGGTTGGTGCTGCGCCGGCTGGTCCGGCGCCAGGCGATCGCGGCCTCGGCGGTGGCCGCGCGGATGTCGGTTCCGCCGCCGCCGTGTGCAGGTGCGCGTCGCGAATCCACAGTGCGTGCGCTGCCGCAGCGGTTCCGCCTGCCATCGCGCCGGGTCGCCGCCGCGATCGCCGCCGCCGTGGCGGTTGCGACGGGCGCCGTGGTCGTCGTCGCCGCCGGGCGGCCCGACGGACGCCTGCACGTCGTCGTGCTCGACGCCGGCGGTGCCCGGGCGGTGGTCGTCCGCACCGGGAGCGGCGGCCTGGCCCTGGTCGACACCGGCTCCGACCCGCAGCGCCTGGTGCAATCCCTGGGCGCCGCGCTGCCGCCGTTGACGCGGACCATCGACCTGCTCGTCCTCACCGGCGGTGACCGGGCGGCGACCGGGGGCCTCGCCGGGCTGGGCGATCGCTACGCCGTCGGCCGCGCCGTGGTCCCCGCCGCCGGCCTCGGCTCCCACGCGCGCTCGGCACTGACGGCGCTGGGCGATCGGGGTACCGCGATCACCACGGCAGAGCCCGACAGCGCCTGGACCTGGGGCGGCGCCTCCTGGTGGCTGCTCAGCCCGGACGGCGGGGACGACGAGGGCCACGCCCTCGAGGTGTCCGGCGACGGCGGCCGGGTCCTCATGCTCGGCAACCTCACCGTCTCCGCCCAGGAGGAGCTGGCCGCCGCGCGCGGCAGCCGGCTGAGCGCCGACCTGCTGGTCACCACGCCGGCCGGCACCGTGGCCCCCGCGCTGGCCGAGGACGCCGCTCCGCGTCTGGTCGCCATCCCGGACGGCCGCTCCACGCGCACCACCGCGACCGCCGCGCTGCTCAGCGGCCCGGCGGTCCGTCGCACCTCGCAATCGGGAACGCTCACCTACGTCGGCAGTGATGGAGGCCTCGTTGGCACATGACATTCCGGACACGTCCCGCCCTCCATCTCGCTGAGATAATCCCCCCGATGCCGGCGGCACCTCCGCACGACGCCCTGCTCGACGTCCTCCATCTCCACTTCGGCCACGCCGCCTTCCGGGCCGGCCAGCGCGAGGTGGTCGAGGCCATCGTGGCCGGCCACGACGCCGTGGTGGTCATGCCCACCGGCGGCGGCAAGTCGCTCTGCTACCAGCTTCCCGCCGTGATCAGCGGCGGCACCACGCTGGTGATCTCGCCGCTCATCGCCCTGATGAAGGACCAGATCGACGCGCTGCGCCTGCGCGGCATCCCCGCCGCGGCGCTGCACTCGAATCTCGACTCGGCCGAACAGTGGGAGGTGCAGCGCCATTACCGCGAAGGCCGGCTGCGCCTGCTCTACGTCGCGCCCGAGCGCCTGGTGCGTTCCGACTTCCGCGCGCTGATCGCCGACACGCGTCCCTGCCGCATCGTGGTCGACGAGGCGCACTGCATCTCCGAGTGGGGACACGACTTCCGCCGCGACTACCTGCGCATCGGAGACGTCGCCGCGGCGCTGGCGCCGATGCAGGTGGTCGCCTGCACCGCCACGGCGACACCGGAGGTGCGCGCCGACATCGCCACGCGGCTGCGCATGCGCGATCCGCACGTGGTGGTGCACGGCTTCGCGCGCCCCAACCTCACCTTCGGCGTCGAGCGGCTGCGCAACGAAGCCGAGAAGCTGTCGCGTCTCGACGAGCTGCTCGATCCCCGCGACGGGCACGCCATCGTCTACGCGGGAACGCGTGCGCGCGCACGCGACCTGGCCGACCGGCTGGGCGAGCGCTTTGCCACCATGCTCTACCACGGCGATCTCTCCGCCGACATGCGGGCGCGTGCGCAGGAGCGCTTCACCAGTGGCGACGTGCGCGTCGCCGTCACCACCAGCGCCTTCGGCATGGGGGTCGACGTGCCCACCGTGCGACAGGTCATCCACGTCGCCCTGCCCTCGTCGCTCGAGGAGTACTACCAGCAGGCGGGACGCGCGGGCCGCGACGGTCTGCCCGCCACCTGTCTGCTGCTCCACGCGCCCCCCGACCGCCGCCTGCAGGAGTTCTTCATCGAGGCCGCGCACCCCGAACCGACCGTCATCGAGGGCGTGCGCCGGTCGCTGGCCGACATGGGCGGCGACCCCGGCGCCTGGAGCCTGGTCAAGGCGCGGCGCGACGTGGTGCGCTCCCTCAGCGACGCGGCCGGCGACTCGGCGCGCGAGATCCTGCGCGAGAACGGCGTCATCGACGTGGCGGGCCGCATCGACGAGAGCGGCGGGCCACCACGCATCGACCATGCTCGCATCGCGGCGCACCGGCGCCACGCCTACCGACGGCTGGAGGCGCTGCTCTCCTACCTCGGCCGTCCCGTCTGCCGGCACCGCCAGATCATGGAGCACTTCGGTGAGTCGGGCGCACCGGAGTCCTGCGGCGACCGCTGCGACGTCTGCGCCCGGCCCACCTCGGTGGCGCGCCGCGTCGAGTCCGAGCTGGTGCGCGAGGCCCTGGCGGTGGTGGCCCGGCTCAACGGGCGCGTCGGCCTGAGCCGCATCGCCGGTGTGCTCTCGGGTTCGCGCAGCCGCGGCGTGCTGCAGCTGCGCGGCATCACCGACACGCCCGGCTACGGACTCCTGCAGGAGTGGCGCGAGGCGGACGTGCAGGAGCTGCTGCACCGGCTGGTCGAGGTGGGCGCGCTGCGCCAGACCTCGCCGCCGTATCCCACCGTCGCGCTGACCACCGCCGGGGTGGCCGTGCTGCGCGGCGACGCGGTCATCGACGTCGACGATCCGCGCACGCTCAAGCCGGTGGCGAGGCCGGCGGCGGTGGCGGTCACTGGCAAGCCGCCGACGCAGCAGGAGGCGGCCCGCTTCGAGCGGCTGCGCGCCTGGCGGGCCGAGCAAGCACGTGAGCGTACGGTGCCCGCCTACGTCGTCTTCCCCGATCGCACCCTCGTCGAGCTGGCCGCGCGCCTGCCCGCCAACGAGAGCGAGCTGCTCGCCGTTCCCGGCGTCGGCCCGGCCAAGCTGGAGCTGTTCGGGGCCGACCTGCTGCGCATGCTCGCCGAGATGCGCGACGCCGCGGGGGTGGAGACGTGATCCCGGCCGGCCCGCCCGCGTCCCTGCTCCTCATCCACGGCGAGGAACGCCACCTCGTCGACGCCGAGGCGCGGGCCTGGCTGCAGGCCGCGCGCGCCCAGTGCAGCAGCGACCTCAACGTGGAGGTCATCGACGCGCCCGCCAAGCTCGACCAGGTGCGCCGCAGCCTGATCGAGATGCCCTTCCTCGACCCCGTGCGCCACCTCATGGTGCGCGACGCGCCCCAGCTCACCGAGCGGGCCCGGCGCGGCGCCGATCCCCCCGACCTGCTGGCGTCCGCGCTGGAGCAGCGCTCGGAGACCACCTCGGTGTGCCTGGTCGCCCACGGCAAGGTCGCACCCGCCAACCCCGTGCTCGGGGCGGTGCGCAGCCTGGGCGGCCGCATCTCGTACCACGGCCCGGTCAAGGGCCGCGACCTGCGTGCCTGGGTGGAGGAGCGCCTCCGCCAGGCGGGGCTCCGCCTGCCGCCGCCCGCCGTCGCCCACCTGCTCACCACCTCGGCGGGCGACCTCGGCGTCCTCGACAACGAGGTGGCCAAGCTGGCCGCCTATGCGGCGGGCCGCACCAGCCTCAGCCTGGAGGAGGTGGAGACGCTGGCGGCGGGGGAGGAGCAGGTCGAGGTCTGGTCGGTGCTCGACCGGCTGCTGGCCTCACCGCCGGGGAGGGGCGCCGCCGCCGTGGAGACCGCGCTCGACGCCGGTCTCTCCACCCAGTACCTCATCGCCACGCTCAGCGGCCAGCTGCGCGACCTGCTCATCGCCCAGGAGACCCTCGGCGAACGCCGGGGCGGCGCCTCGGCGCTGGCCCAGGCGATGGGCATCCCGCCCTGGCGGGCGGAGCGGCTGGCGCGGCAGGCGGGCGCGGTGCCGGGCGACGTCCTGGAGGGCTGGCTGCGCGCGCTGCAGCGCATCGACGCCGACGTCAAGGCGGGCAAGGTCGACGACCAGGGTGCGCTGCGCAGCTTCGCGCTGCGGGCCGCTCGCGACGCGACCGCCACCGTGGGGCAGCGGGGGAGAAGCTGAGAGCCGGGCGAGCGCCCGCGCTCTAGGGCTTCTTGGCCCGGGCCGTCGTGGTCTTGGGCTTGTCGGCGGCGCGGGCGGTGGTCTTGGCGCCGGACTTGGCGCTCGACTTGGCCGCGCTCTTGGCACTGGTGGCCTTGGTGCTGCGGCCGCGGCCCTTCTCGCCACCGGCTGCGGCGGCGCGGGCGGTGGCGGCGTCCTCACCGGCGCCGCTGGCGGCGGCGGTGAGACGGTGGGCCATGGCCATCAGGCGCGACTTGCGGCGGTCGGCGTTGTTGCGGTGGAGGATGCCCTTCTCGGCAGCGCGGTCGAGCTCGCGGACCGCGGCCAGCACCAGCTCCGGGGTGGCCCCCACCTCCGTGCCGAGCAGGGCGCGGCGGGCCTTGGTGATGCGGGTGCGCACGGCCGAGCGGACGGTCCGATTGCGAACCCGCTTGCGCTCGTTGGCTCGGATGCGCTTGCGGGCGGAGCGGGAGTTGGCCACGGGTCTCCTGAGAAAAGGACTTGGGGTTCGAAATCGATGAGGTCGCGCACCGCGGGCGGCAGACGACCGCCGGGCAGGCAACCGCGGGAGTATAGCAGCCGCCTCTCTCACACGATGGCGGCCCGGATGGCCGCACGGCCGCAGCGCGCCGCCGACCCGCTACCGTCTCCACCGGCATGCTCATGGTCCCCGCCTACGCCAAGGTGAACCTCGCCCTGGAGGTCACCGGCCGCCGCCCCGACGGCTGGCACGACGTGGCCACGGTCATCGCCACCATCGACTGGCACGACCTCGTCGGCATCACGGCCACCCCGGACACGGGCACCGCCGCCCCAGCCGCGCCGCAACGGGTGCGCCTGGCCGTCACCGGCCCCTTCGCCGAGGGGGTCCCCACCGGCGAGGACAACCTCGCCGTCCACGCCGCCACCCGCCTGCTCGCCCTCGCCGGCGACCCGCCGCTCACCCTCCAGGTCACGCTCAGGAAGGAGGTGCCCAGCGCCGCGGGCCTGGGCGGGGGCTCCGCCGACGCCGCCGCCGTGCTCCGCGCCGGGGCCCAGCTCCTCGCCGCCCACGGTGTGCCGCTCGCGCAGCAGGAGCTGCCCGCGCTCGCCGCTGAGCTCGGCAGCGACGTCCCCGCCCTGTTCGCCGGCGGCACCCTGCTGGCCACCGGCCGCGGCGAGCTGCTCACACCGCTGCCGGCAGCCCAACTCCACCTCGCCGTCGCCGTCGCCGGCCCGAGCGCCACCGCCGCCGCCTACAACACACTCACCGACGAGGAGCGCAGCGCCCGCGGCAGCGCGGCCGCCCTGGCCGCCGCCATCAGCAGCCGCCAAGCCGTCGACGAGACCCACCTCGGCAGTGCCCTGGAGGCTCCCGCCTGCCGCGCCGCCCCCGGCCTGCGCGAGTCCCTCGACCGCCTCCGCGCCCTCACCGCCGGGGACGGCCAGCGCTGGCACCTCACCGGCAGCGGCGGCGCCGCCTTCGCGCTCACCCCCGACGCCGCCACCGCCACCCGCCTCGCCGCCGTCACACGAGCGGCCGGCTTCCCCGCCCGTGCCTGCCGCACCGTCGCCGCCCGCCTCGGCCCCATCGCGCCGCGACCCGCAGCCGGATGAGCGCCGACCTCCGCCTCGCCGCCGCCGTGGCCTCGGGCAAGGCCGCCGCCGCCACCAGCCGCCTGCTCCGCCGCGGTGGGGGGACCACCATCCCGGGCGACGTCGCCCTGGCCGTCGACCACGGCGCCCTGCGCAAGCTGGCCCCCGCGCTGGCCGGCGGCACCATCCTGGTCACCGGCACCAACGGCAAGACCACCACCACCGGCCTGATCGCCGGCGCGCTCGAGTCCACCGGCCGCCGCGTGCTCACCAACCGCAGCGGCGCCAACCTGGTCTTCGGCCTGGTCGCCGCCGCCGTCGCCGACGCCGACCTGCGTGGCCGTCCCCGCTCCGACGTGGCCGTCTTCGAGGTCGACGAGCTGCACCTCGACCGCGCCGTGGAGGAGACCCGCCCCCGCCTGGTGGTGGTGCTCAACCTGCTGCGCGACCAGCTCGACCGCAGCGGCGAGCTGGAGACCACGGCCGCGCGCATCGGCGGCGCGCTGCGCAAGCTGCCGCCCGACGCGAAGGTGGTCGCCAACGTCGACGACCCCCTGGTCGCAGGCCAGTGCCGCGGATTGCCCAACCTGGTCCCGATCGGCGTCGACGCGGACGACTTCACCCTGCCCGGACTGCCCCACGCCGCCGACGCGCGCGCCTGCCCGGTGTGCAACGCGCCGCTGCGCTTCAGCCGCGTGGTTCTGGCCCACTGTGGCACGTACTCGTGCACCAGTTGCGACTTCGTCCGCCCCGCGCTCGCCTACGCATTGACACGCATCGCCGCGAGAGGCATCGACGCGCTGCGGCTCGACGTCGACGACGGCACCCAGCTCGACGCCGCGGCCGGCGGCGTCTACAACGCCTACAACGTGCTGGCCGCCTACGCCGCGCTGCGCAGCCTCGGCGTCGACGCCGAGCAGGCGAAGCAGGGCATCGCCCGCTTCAGCCCGCGCTTCGGCCGCCAGGAGACGCTGCGGCTGCACGGCCGGACCATGCGCCTGCTGCTGGCCAAGAACCCCGCCGGCTTCGACGAGGTGCTGCGCACCGCCGACGAGCTGGGCCACGCCGGCACCTACCTCATCGCCCTCAACGACCGCGTCGCCGACGGGCGCGACGTCTCCTGGATCTGGGACGTCGACTTCGAGCGCCTCGCCCGCCGCAGCAACGACAGCGACAAGCAGCCGCGCATCGTCGCCAGCGGCACGCGAGCGCAGGACCTCGCCGTGCGCCTCAAGTACGCCGGCGTGCCCACCGACCATGTCACCGTCGAGCCCGACCCGCAGCGCGCACTGGAAACGGCAGCACGCATCGCCCACGACGGCGAGGAGATCGCGGTGCTGCCCACCTACACGGCCATGCTCGACCTGCGCGCCGTGGCCCAGCGCGCCGGCGCGGTCGACCACTTCTGGCAGGAACCCCGCACCCCATGAGCACCAGGCCGCTGCGCATCGGGCATCTCTATCCCGACGCCATGAACATCTACGGCGACATCGGCAACGTGCGCGCGCTCACCCAGCGGGCGCGCTGGCGCGACATCGAGGTCGAAACCCTGGCCATCCAGGACGGCCCCGCCGACCTGCAGGGCTGCGACATCCTGTTCATGGGCGGCGGCCAGGACCGCGACCAGTCGCGCATCTTCCGCGACTTCGGCACCACCAAGCGCGAGTCGCTGCACCAGGCCATCGCGCAGGGCACCGCCGTGCTCGCCGTCTGCGGCGGCTACCAGCTTCTCGGCCACAGCTACGTGGACGCCGACGGCCACGAGCTGGAGGGCCTCGGCCTGCTCGACCTGCGCAGCAGCGCCGGCGGCGACCGCTGGATCGGCAACGTGGTCGTCGAGGCCGACAACTCGCTGCAGCTTCAGCCGAGCACGCTGGTCGGCTTCGAGAACCACGGCGGCCGCACCCACCTCGGCCCCGGCCTCACCCCGCTCGGCCGGGTTGTGGTCGGCGGTGGCAACAACGGCGAGGACCGCGGCGAGGGCGTGCTGGCCGGCCGGGTGATCGGCACCTACCTGCACGGCTCGCTGCTGCCCAAGAACCCCGCGCTCAGCGACTGGCTGCTCGCCGCCGGCCTGGCCCACCGCGACAACCTGGCCGAGCCCGCCGCCCTCCAGCCGCTCGACGACGCCGTCGAGCTGGCCGCCCACCGCCGCGCCCGCGAGCTGGCCATGGCCGAGCGGGGCCGCGGCCCGGTGCCGAGGCGGCGATAGGCCACGGAGGGCGGGCGGCAGGGGGGTGGGGCCCCCTACAATCCGGGTCCGTGGTCGCTCCTGACACCGCTGCCCGCACCGCGCCGCCCACCCCCGAGGAGTGCGACCACCCCGCACCCGTGCTGGGGGTGATGGCCCACGAGTTCGCCCCCTACGAGGGCGCGCTCGGCCCCGAGGGCGTTCGCCGCACCACGATGTACTACGGCCCGGTGGTCGGCGGCCTGCCCATCCAGGCCTGGCACTGCGAGAAGTGCGGCCTGCTCCGGCTCAGCTACCCGGACGGCCGCCGTGAGGAGCGCCGCCTCTTCCCAGGACCGCAGCCCGGCCTGCTGGCCGTGCCCACCACCGACATCCCCGAGGCCACCGCCTTCGGCATGCAGGCGCGCGTCTCCGGCCTCAGCCTCGACCAGCGCCTGGTCGGCACGCTCATCCCCGTGCCCGCCGCCGGCCCGCTCTTCACCTTCCCCCAGGTCACCCTGCCGCAGTACGACGCGGTCACCTGGCTGACCGCCCTGCTCATCGGCCTGGCCTGCATCGGCGGGCTCTACACCGGGTTCCTCGCCGTCTACACCTACAGCACGCCGGACGCGGTCTGGCCCGCCTTCATCGTCACGCTGGTGCTCTTCGGCAGCGCCCTGCTGCTGCAGATCTCCGCGGCGGCGATGCGGCACTTCTTCCCCATGCCGCCGCTCAGCCCCGGCCCGGCCGAGCGCTTCGGCGGCAAGGCCCGGATCGACGCGGCCACCGGCACGGCCATCTTCTTCCTGGTGCTGGCGCTGATCGGGCTCTGCATCGGCGCCGTGCTCGCCGTCTACACCTACAGCACGCCGGACGCGGTGTTCCCCACCTTCGTCGGCGTGGTGGTCTGCTTCGGCCTGGCCCTGCTGGTCAAGGTCGCCGACGCGGCGCGACGTCACTTCGGCGGTCAGTAGGGCGCACGGCGCATCATCGGCTGATGCAGCTTCGCCCCCCTGCCGACCAGGACATCGTCGTCTTCGGGGCCTCCGGCGACCTCGCCTCGCGCAAGCTGCTACCCGCGCTCTACAACCTCGCCGCCGAGAACCTGCTCCCCGAGCGCGGCGACGTGGTCGGCACCGCGCCCGTGGAGTGGAGCGACGAGGACTTCCGCGGCCACGCCCACGAGGCGATCACCACCTTCTCGCGCACCGGCCTCGACGAGGAGGTCTGGAAGCGCTTCGCGCCGCGGCTGCGCTTCGTGCCGCTGCAGGAGGGCAAGGGGCTCGGCGAACTGCGCGACGCGCTGAAGCTGCCGCAGCGCCTCGTTTATCTCGCCGTGCCCTCGTCGGCGTTCACCTCGCTGGTCGGCGAGATCGGCGAGGCGAACCTGGCCGGCGGCACCTCGCTGATCATCGAGAAGCCCTTCGGCCACGACCTGCGCAGCGCGCACGAGCTGAACAGCGCGCTGCACGAGGTGCTGCCCGAGGAGCGCATCTTCCGCATCGACCACTACCTGGGCAAGGAGACGGTGCAGAACATGCTCGTCTTCCGCTTCGGCAACGCCATCTTCGAGCGCATCTGGAATCGCGACTCCATCGAGCGCGTCGAGATCAGCGTCGCCGAGACGCTCGGCGTCGACGGGCGCGGCCGGTTCTACGAGGAGACCGGCGCGCTGCGCGACATCGTGCAGAACCACCTCTTCCAGGTGCTCTCCGTCGTGACCATGGAGGCGCCCGTCTGCTTCGAGGCCGAGGCCATCCGCAACGAGAAGGTCAAGCTGCTGCGCGGCGTGCAGCCGGTGCATCCCAACGACGTGGTGCGCGGCCAGTACACCGCCGGCGCCGTCGAGGGGCAGGAGGTCGAGGGTTACCGCCAGGAACCCGGCGTCGCCTCCGACTCGACGACGGAGACCTTCGCGGCGCTGCGCCTGCACATCGACACCTGGCGCTGGTCCGGCGTGCCCTTCCTGCTGCGCACCGGCAAGCGGCTGCGCCGGCGCGACACGCGCGTGGTGGTCGCCTTCCGCGACGTGCCGCTGCACTTCTTCGAGGGACTCTCGGTGGGCAACCTGGAGTCGAACCGGCTGATGATCCGCATCCAGCCCGACGAGGGCATGTCGCTCTCCTTCGTGGCCAAGCAGCCCGGGCCGGAGATCACCACCCAGACGGTGCGCATGGACTTCAGCTACGGCACCTCCTTCAAGACCAGCCCGCCCGAGGCCTACGAGCGCCTGCTCCACGACGCCCTGGTGGGCGACCACACCCTGTTCATCCGCGAGGACGAGGTGGAGCGGGGCTGGCAGATCATCGAGCCGGTACTCGACAAGCTGCCGCCGGTGCTGCCCTACCAGGCGGGCAGCTGGGGTCCCGACCAGGCCGACGCGCTGGCCTCGCCCTCGCACTGGCACTCGCTCGAGGACGACGCGTGAGCTCCGCCGCGGAGGCGGCGGCGCCGCCGCCCAGGCGGCTGGTCGGCGTCGACCTCGGCGGCACCCTGATCCGCGCCGCGCTGGCCACCGGGCCGGCCACCCACGCCACCCCGGTGCGCCGCGCCACCCCGCACGGCGTCGGCCCGGAGGGCCTGCTCGACGCGGTGGCCGAGGCAGTCCGCGAGGCCAGCGGCGCCGAGCCCCCCGAGGGGGTGGCCATCGGCATCCCGGGTCCGCTCGACCCGGCGGCCGGCCACGTCTACGCGGCGCCCAACCTCGACGGCTGGGTCGACGTGCCCGCCCAGCGCCTGCTCGAGGAGCGGGTGGGCTGCCCGGTGGCCATCCGCAACGACGCCCACCTGGCCGGCTTCGCCGAGTGGACCGCCGGGGCGGGCGCGGGCACCCGGCACATGGTCTTCATCACCGCCAGCACCGGCGTGGGTGGGGCCCTCATCCTCGACGGCGAGCTCGTCGCCGGCGTCGCCGGCACGGCGGGGGAGCTGGGGCACACCATCGTCGACCCCGACGGGCCGCCCTGCCACCAGGGGCACCGCGGCTGCCTGGAGGGCAAGGCCTCGGGCACGGCCATCGCCGCCCGGGCCCACCAGCTGCTGGCGGCGGGGGAGGCCTCCAGCCTGGCCTCGCTGCCTCCGGAGCGCGTCGACGCCCGCGCCGTGGCCGACGCCGCCGAGGCCGGCGACGCGCTGGCCGTCCGGCTCTATCGCGACGCCGGGCACACCCTCGGCCACGCCGTGGGCGGCCTGATCAACGCGCTGAGTCCCGAGGCGGTGGTGATCGGCGGGGGGCTCATCAACGCGGGGGAGCTGCTCTTCGGCCCCCTGCGCGAGGCGGTGCCCGACATCGCCTTTGCCGCGCCCCGGTCGCGCTGCCGCATCCTCCCCGCCGCGCTCGGCACCGACGCGGGGCTGGTCGGGGCGGTGGCCTGGGCGGTGCGCTGCTTCGCACGTCGCGGATGAGCGCGGACGTGTGACGCGGCGACTGCAGTCGCCCGCGCAATCGCGCGACTGTGGTGTGTCACCGCCGTGACGGCATGCGTCTTGACCGGGGGGGTGCGCTTCACCGCCGTGACAGACGGGGCGGACCGCTGTCACACGGCGCTTTCGCCTGATTTGAGAACGTGACAAATGTGACGTGAACAGTACGGACAGCGACGCAGACGCCCCATACGCTTTGCCTCGCCACCGCACCCTGGCGGTGGACGCTGCAACGTCCTGGAGAGCCCTGTCATGCGTCGTCTGCACCAAATCGCACGCAACCCGTTCGCCGTCGCCATCGCCTTCGGCCTCAGCCTGCTCGGCGCCACCGCCACCGCGTCGGCCGCCATCCTGCCGCCCACGCAGTAAGGCACCGCACCCACATCTGGTAGAGGGGGGCGGCGCGCCCCGTGCGCGCTGCCCCGTGCTCCGCGACTTCGCGTCGAGCACGACCAGAACTGAAGGCGAGTGGGCCGACCGCGCGGTCAGCTGCGCTCGCTCAGCGACTGACCTCTGCGGTCCACTCCATCAACCACTGCCCGCCGCGCGTGGCCGCGGGCAGGAAGCCGAGCTTGCGGCACAGCTCCACCATGGGGCTGGCGCGCCCCACGTTCATGCGCACGGTGCGGCGCGTCGAGCGCGCCTCGTCGAGCAGCGCGCCGAGCAGCCGCCGGCCGATCCCCCGCCCGCGGTGCTCGGGCAGCAGGGTGAGGTCCATCACCCGGATCTCCTGCGGCGATCGCGCCAGGTAGAGGCGCCCCACCGGGCTTCCGTCGCGCAGCACCACCATGCACTCCGCGCCGGGCTGGTGCAGCATCCAGTCGCGATCCTCGTGCTCGAACTGCGCCCAGAGGAAGGCGCGCGTGGCCTCGTCGTCCCAGCCGAGCGGGAGCAGCTCCTCGCGGCGGGTGCTGGCGTAGACGCGGAAGAGGAAGGGACGATCCTCGGGCCGGGCGGGACGCAGGGTGACCGCTGCCACGGAGGGCGCGGTCGGCTCGAGCATCGTCATCGACCTCGTTCCTTGCTCACACGCATCCCTCCGCAGATCGACACGTCTGGTGAAACCATGGTCCGACGGCAGGGAGGCACAGGATGGGGGGAGAAGCGCCTCCGCCAAGCCGCAGCGCCAGTCTAGACGCGGGTACGCGGAGTGGCAAGGTGCGAACCCGCCCTGCTCTGACGCGACATGACGCGTCGCGTTATACTCGTCATCGATGCCATCTCCCCTGGATCGCCCGGAGGTCGCCGCGCTGCTGGCGGCGACGCCGTACGCGGACGTGGCCGTCTCCACCAGGCGTGGCCCGCACGTCACCCCCGCCGCCTTCGCCGCGGCGCACGGGCGGCTCTGGGTGGTCAGCTCGCGCCGCACCGTCCGGGTTCGCGCCATCCGCCGCACCGGCCTGGCCTGCGCGCTGGTGCGCAACGGCGATCGCAGCGTGGTCGTCTCCGGTCGCGCCGCGGTGCTCTCGCCCTGGCCACCGACCGAGGCCCTCGCCCTGGCCGCCGGCGCGCTCCCCGCCGCCGAGGCGGCCTTCCGCTACACGCTGCGCAACCTGCGCCTCGTGCTGGCCGGCTTCGCCGCCGACCTGGCCACCGGAGCCGGCGACCCCACCGTCTACGACCGCGTCCTGGTGTCCATCGACGCCGACCGCGGCATGCTCGTCGACGGCGACGCGGTGCTCGACACCTGGGGCCGCTGGCGCCGCACGCAGCGCCCGCAGCGCCGCATGCCCCTGGACGCGCACGCGGAGACCCTACCCGACCTCGACGACCTGCTCGCCGGCGTCCCCGCCAAGCCCGCGGCCGCGCTGGAGAGGCGCGACACCGCCGCGCTCGGCTGGCTCGGCCCCACCGGCCCGATCGTGCTGCCCGCGCCCGGCGGTGTCGAGGACGGCGGCACGGTGCACGTGGCCAGGCGCGCCCTCGAGGTGGCCTCGGCGGACGGCCGCTCGCAGGCCTGCATCACCGTGCACGACTCCGACAGCCCCCGCCCGTCCGAGTTCCGCGGAGTCGTGCTGCGCGGTGAGGGCGTGGTCAGCCGGCGCGGCGCGGCACGCGCGACGGTGCGCGTCGCGACCGAGCGGGTGAGCTGGTGGTCCGGGTTCCGCGCCGGGACGTCGTCGGGCTAGCCGGGCGGCGCCGCACACCGGCACGGCGCAACGCGTCGAGCTCGGTGTGGATGGCGTCGACGATGCTCTGCGGGTCGGGGATGGTGGCCGCGTCGGTCTGCAGGGCCACGGTGATGCTGCCCGCGTAGCTGAAGATGCTCACCGACATGGCCAGGTTGCCCGACGGGGGCGCCCAGCTCACCACCCGGGTCAGCCGCGCGCCGGCGAAGCGGCGGAAGTGGCGCGGGCCCGGCACGTTGGTGAGCACCATCGACGACTTGGTGGTGAAGAAGTCGATGAACAGCTTCTCGATCGCCTGCGGCGTGTGGCCGAGCATGTCGAGCACGCCGATGGCCATGACCGCCTCCGGCGTCCCCTTGATCTTGTCGATGTTGGCCTTGACCGCGCGCAGCCGTTCGCGCGGGTCGGCGATGCCCACCGGCAGCGCCGGGTAGACCAGCCCGAAGCGGTTGCCCATCTCGATGGGTCCGTCGAGCGGACGCAGGTTGACCGGCACGGTGGCGTGCAGCTCCAGCGACTCGGGGACGTCGTCGCCGCGCGCGATCAGGTAGCGGCGCAGCCCGCCGGCCACCGTCGAGACCAGCACGTCGTTGACCGTTCCCTTCACCGCGTGGGCGGCGTCCCTGACCTCGTCGAGCGGGATGAGGTCGCTCCAGGCCACCACCTTGCGCGTGCCCAGCGCTCCCTTCAGCGACGTTTTGGCCTCTTCCGGCAGGAACGTGACGCGGGTGAGCGCGGCCAGCTCGCCGGCGCCCTCGCGCACCAGCTCGGCGGCATGGCTGGGATGCAGGACGCTGGTCACGCCCTCGCGCGCCACCAGCGCGGCGAGGTGGGCCGCCATGCCCACGCTGCCGCGATGCTTGTGGGCGCCGGCCAGCCGCCTGGGCTGCACCTGCCACCACTCCGGCTCGCCGACGGGCGCGTCCTCGTCGTCGTCGTCGGTGAGCGAGAGCAGCAGGCGGGTGAGCGCAATGCCGTCGGCGACGCAGTGGTGGATGCGGGTGATCAGCGCGCCGCCGCCGCTGTAGCCGTCGACGATCCAGTCCTCCCAGAGCGGCTTGGCCGCGTCGAGGGGACGGCTGGTGATCTCGCTGACCAGCTCGCGCAGCTCCGCCTCACCGCCCGGCGGGGGCAGGGCGACGCGGTGCATGTGCGCGTCGATGTCGAAGGAGGGGTCCAGCTCCCACTGCGGCTCGCCCAGGTCGCGCAGCGGGCGGACGATGCGCTGGCGGAAGCGCTCGAACTTCAGCATGCGCTCCTCGAACACCGCGCGCACCGCCGCGTAGTCGACGGGCCGGTCGAAGATGAGCACCGAGGTCACCACCATGTGGTTGTCGGCCGTGTCCATGTGCCACCAGGCGTTGTCCACCTTGCTCACCGGTTCGCGAAGGGTGACGCTCATCGTGGAAACTCCTTGAAGAATCAGCCCAGGATGGGCAGGCGGCGCTCGGCGGCGAGGCGGTCGAGCATCACCTGCATGCGCCGTTCGACGTAGCGGTAGCAGCGCCACACCTCGTCGCGGTCGTCGGGGTCGACGTCGCCGAAGCGGGCGCGCAGGTCGATGGGCCGCCCGCACTCGACGGTGATCTTGGCGGGCAGCGGGATGTGGAACAGCCAGTCGCCGGGCGAGACGCCCCAGGGCGGACCGACCAGGAAGGGCAGCGTCTTAAGCCGGAAGCGCCGGTCCAGGCCGAGGAAATGGGCGATGCGGCCGTGGTCGTTGAGCACCAGCACAGTCTCGTGCCCACCGACGCTGACGATGGGCACGATTGGCACGCCCGTGCGCAAGGCCAGGCGGATGAAGCCGGTGCGTCCGGCGAGATGGATGCGGTTGCGCTCGCGGAAGGAGCGGAACACGTCCTCGTCGCCGCCGGGGTAGACGAGCACCGCGGCGCCGCGGCCCAGCGCGTCCTCGGCGTAGTGGTGGTCGGCGGGCAGGCAGCCGCTGGCGCGCAGGTAGCGGCCGATCAGCGGCATGCCCATGACCATGTCGTGGGCCAGCGCGTAGGTCTCGCGCGCGGTGCCGAAGTGGCGGATGTAGTTGACCTCGAAGACCCAGGTGTCCGGTGTCACCAGGCCGCCGCTGTGGTTGGCCACCATGAGCACCGGGCTGTCCCGGGGGATGCGGTCGAGGTGGCGCACCTCGCCGCGGAACCAGAGGTCGACCAGCGGCGCCAGCCAGCGCAGCTGCCGCTCGACGTACTCCGGGTCGCGCTCGCTGATGCCGCCGACGTGCCCGTGGTCGCGCCAGCCCCGCAGCTCGCGGTCGAGGCGTGAGGCGGGCCCGCCGACCAGTGGCAGCCGCAGCAGCAGGGGTGTGTCGGCATGCTTGTTGGGCATGGACCCAGCCTGGCAAGCGGTACCGGGCGGCGGCAGTGCCGAAGGTCCTGAGACGAAAAAGGAGGAGCGACGCGTCGCGCCGCTCCTCCCGGGGCAGGCTCGTGGACGAGCTCAGCCGATCAGTGGCTGTTGGCCACCAGGTCGGGCACCAGGTTTGCCGCGTTCGGCGTGCCCAGGCCGGTGACGGGATCCCAGCCGGTCGTGGCCGGATAGCCGGGAACGCCGCTGCCGGGCTCGGTGTTGTTGCCGGTCACCACGTCGAAGAAGTCGTTCGCGTACATGGTGGAATCGGCACCGATCGTGTAGAGCGCCGGGTTGATCAGCCCCAGCCCGTGGCCGGCCACCTGGTCGGCCAGGGCCACCATCGCCGCCCACTGCGGGCAGGAGAGCGAGGTGCCGCCGATGTCGAACCAGCCCGTCGAGCACGGCGAGCTGCCGCAGATCAGGCCGGAGTTGCCGTCGTTGGGCAGGCTGATGTAGACCAGCGCGCCGCTGCCGGCGGACGCCTGCAGGCCGACGTCGGGCACGCCGCGCATCGAGCCGATGGCGGTGCTGCCGGCGGGCAGGGTGCCCTGGTAGGCGGGCTTGCCGAAGACGTGGCTGAAGCCGCCGCCGCTGAAGGTCCAGCCCACCTCGGACTGGCCCGGATTGGCCTCGCACTTGGCCGGCGGGATGCCGCTCACCGTCGTGCGCGGCTGGTCGGTCGAGGCGGTCGGGTCGGTGCACAGGTAGGTGCCACCCACGCCGGTGACCAGCGGGTCGCTGGCCGGCCACTCGACGGTCGGCTCGTTGATCTGCGAGCCGCCCTGGCCCACCGGCTGCTTCTGGGTGTTGGCGCTGCCGGAGTCACCCGAGGAGCCGAGCACGGTGACGCCGTTCTGCGCCGCGCTGACGAAGGCGTGGCGCAGGTTCTGCAGCGACTGCGCGCTGCCGAAGGCGTCCTCGGCGGAGGCGAAGCTCTGCGAGATGACGCTGGCCATGTGGTGGTCGATGACGTACTGCTCGGCGTTCATCATGTCGGGGAAGCCCTGCACGCCGAGGGTCTCGGCGGTGGGCGTGGTCACCAGCAGGATGTTGGCCATCGGCGCCATGGCGTGGGCCATCTCGACGTCGAGCGAGACCTCCAGCGCCCAGGCCGACTTGTCCTCCTGGCCGGTGCCGTTGCTCGTCGACGGCGGCGCCTTGGTCGCCGGCGATCCCTGCAGGTGGAACTGGCTGAAGGTCGGCATGCCGCTCGCGCAGGTCACCCCTTCCTCACCGCACATCGGCTGCAGGCCGAACGCCTGGTCGAAGACGTGCAGGTCGTGGGTGATGGTGTCGCTGCCGTAGGAGTCGACGATGGCGATGGTCACGCCCTGGCCGTTGACTCCGTTGGCGTAGAGCGGCCCCACGTCGTAGGCGGACTGGATCGCCTGCGGCGTGAAGCAGCGGCGGCCGACGGACTCGCACTGCGCCTCGGTGGGCGGCGTGGTCGAGGTGGTCATCTGCTGCCACTCGGCCACCGTGGGATGGAAGACCACCGGCGCGGCGAGCGATCCGCCGGCTCCCGCCAGCGAGCCCGCCGTCGCGGCGATGGCCCCGCTTCCCGCCGCCACGGCGAGGCGCCACCGCCTCCCGCGCGCGAGCATGCCATCGTGTGACTTGACTTCGTTCATCTGCCCCTGGTCCCTTGTCGCAGCTTGCGGCGCTGCATCGCCTCCCCACCTGTCCGCACTCGCGACTGTACCCATTTGTCCTACGGTTTGCCAGCCATGACAGCGCGCATCGTGCTGGCCGACGACGCCGCCGACGTCCGCGACCTGCTCCGGCTCGCCCTGGAGATGACCGGAGAGTTCAGCGTCGTCGCCGAGGCCGCCGACGGCGAGGCGGCCGTCGAGGCGGTGCGCCGGCACCAGCCCGACGTGGTCGTGCTCGACCTCTCCATGCCGCTGCTCGACGGCCTCGGCGCCCTGCCCGCCATCCACCAAGCGGCGCCCGCCTGCCGCATCCTGGTGCTCTCCGGCTACAGCGACTCCGGGCTGCGCCAGGCCGCCGTCGAGGCGGGTGCGGACGCCTTCCTGGTCAAGGGCCTGGCGCCGCGCGAGCTGGTCGCGGCGGTGCGCCGGCTGTCCGCCCCGGAGGTGTGACCAAAGGCCACTCGGTCACTGCCGCTCGCCTCTGTCGCACGGGTGTGCGCGCCAAGAGCATGAGGGCGCAGCCCAGGAGGTGCGCCCATGACCGTGTCGACCGTCATCCCGGCGGCGCCGTCCAGTGTGGCGGTGGCCGCTCGCGCCGTCGATCTGACCAAGGTGTACGGCAGCGGTGAGACCGCCGTGCACGCCCTCGACCACGTCAGCGTGGAGTTCCCGCGGGGACGCTTCACCGCGATCATGGGTCCGTCGGGCTCGGGCAAGTCGACGCTGCTCTACTGCCTGGCCGGGCTGGAGCACGTCAGCTCAGGCCAGGTGTTCGTCGGCGACGCCGAGCTGTCCAAGCTCGACGACCAGGGGCTGACCCTGCTGCGCCGCCGCCGCATCGGCTTCATCTTCCAGGCCTACAACCTGGTGCCCACGCTGACCGCCGAGGAGAACATGGTGCTGCCCCTGGCCATCGCCGGCCACAGGGTCGATCCGCAGTGGTTCAACACGGTGGTCGAGACGGTGGGCATGCGCAAGCGACTGCACCACCGTCCCACCGAGCTGAGCGGCGGCCAGCAGCAGCGCGTCGCCGCGGCCAGGGCTTTGATGTCGCGGCCCGACATCGTCTTCGCCGACGAGCCCAGTGGCAACCTCGACTCGCGCACCGGCGCCGAGCTGCTCGGCTTCATGCGCGACTCGGTGCACCGCCTGGGGCAGACCATCGTCATGGTCACCCATGACCACAACATCGCCTGCTACAGCGACCACATCCTCTTCCTGATGGACGGTCGCATCGTCGACGAGCTGGACGGGCCCACGCCGGACGCCGTCTTCGACCGCATGAAGTCGCTGGGGGAGTAGCCATGTTCCGCGTCGCCTGGCGCGGGCTGATGAGCCGCAAGCTGCGGCTGCTGCTCACCGCGCTCGCCATCGCCCTGGGCGTGGCCTTCGTGTCGGGCACCTACGTGCTCACCGACACCATGGACCACGCCTTCACCTCGCTGTTCAGCAGCATCGGCAGCAAGACCGACGTCGTCGTGCGCGCCGCGTCGCCGATGGACCCCACCACCATGCAGCCCACCGACCGCGGCACCCTGCCGGAGAGCCTGCTCAACGCGGTCTACCGCGCGCCCGGCGTCAAGGTCGCCGAGGGCGACGTGTACGGCTACGCGCAGGTGGTCGGCAAGGACGGCAAGGCCATCGTCACCAGCGGCGCGCCGACGCTCGGCGTCTCCACCGACCCCGTCAGGGAGATGAGCACCTCGACGCTGCGCGAGGGTGATCCCAAGGGGCCCACCAACGCCACCCAGATGTCGATGGACGCGCAGACGGCGCGGGCCAACGGCTTCCACGTCGGCGACCGGGTGCGCGTGCTCTTCGAGGGACCGTCGCGTGAGTTCACCCTGGTCAGCACCTTCGGCTTCGGCAACGTCGACTCCATGGCCGGCGCCACCGTTGTCGCCTTCGACATGCAGACCGCGCAGGACGTGCTCGGCAAGACGGGGCAGCTCGACGAGATCAAGATCGTCGTCAAGCCGGGCTTCACCCAGGAGCAGGTGCGCGACAACGTCTCCACGCTGCTCGGCCCGCGCTACGAGGCGATCACCGGCACCACCGACGCCGACCGCACCGCGCAGACCATCTCCAAGGCGCTGGGCTTCTTCTCCACGGCGCTGATGGTGTTCGGCGGGGTGGCGCTCTTCGTCGGCGCCTTCATCATCTTCAACACCTTCTCGATCCTGGTCGCGCAGCGCGTCCGCGAGTTCGGGCTGCTGCGCGCCCTGGGGGCCAGCACGCGGCAGGTGACCGTGAGCGTGCTGCTGGAGGCGCTCGCGCTCGGGGTGCTGTCCTCGATCGTGGGCATCCTGCTCGGCTTCGGCATCGCCGCCGGGCTGTACAAGGTGCTCGACGCCTTCGGCATGTCCATGCCCAGCACCGCGCTGCAGTTCCAGCCGCGCACCGCGATCGTCGCCTTCGCCGTCGGTGTCGGCGTGACCGTCATCGCCGCGCTGGCGCCCGCGCTGCGCACGCGCCTGGTGTCGCCGATGGCGGCGCTGCAGGCCGGCTTGACCAGCGAGCCCGAGCAGGCGGTGCGCCGCCGCCTGGTCTTCGGGGTGCCCGCGGCGGTGATCGGCGCGGGACTGCTGCTCTACGGCATGTTCGGCAACTCCAGCCAGGCGCTGCTGCTCATCGGCGGCGGGGCCATCCTGGTCTTCGTCGGCGTCGCCTCGCTGAGCGCATTGGTGGCGCGGCCGCTGGCCTCGGCGATCGGCTGGCCGTTCTCGCGGCTGTTCGGCACGACCGGCAGGCTGGGGCGCGGCAACGCCATGCGCAGCCCGTCGCGCACCGCGCGCACCGCCGCGGCGCTGATGATCGGCCTGGCTCTGGTCAGCTTTGTCAGCATCTTCGGCGCCTCGTTGAAGGCGTCGGCCACCAAGACCGTCGACGACGTGCTCGCCGCCGACTACCTGGTCAGCACCCAGAACCAGATGCAGGCGGGCTTCAGTCCCGACCTGGCCGGCTCGATCTCGCAGATCCAGGGCGTGGCCACCGTGGCCGAGACGCGCGTCGGGCGCTGGCTGCGCGGCACCACCGTGGACACCGTGGTCGGCGCCGATCCCTACGCGCTCAGCCAGGCCATGCACCTCAGCGTCGACTCCGGCAACTTCCTGGCCCTGGGCAACGACGGCGTGGCCGTGTCGCGGGCCAAGGCGGCGCAGCTCGGCTATCACGCCGGCGACGAGATCACGGTGCACATGCCCAAGACGGGCACCCAGCATCTTCGCGTCGTGGCCGTGGTCAACGCCGAGGGGCTCGGCGTCGACTACGTGATCGGCATGGCGCTGTTCCAGCAGAGCTTCGCCATCCAGCTCGACAACAGCGTGTCGGTGAAGCTGTACAGCTCGGCCGACCGCACCCAGGTGGGCGCGGCGCTCGACAAGGTGGTGGCGGGATATCCCAACGCCAAGCTGCAGAACGCGCAGCAGTTCAAGGACAGCAACGCCCAGTCCATCGACCAGCTGCTCGGCCTGGTCTACACGCTGCTTGTGCTGGCCGTGGTCATCGCGCTCTTCGGCATCGTCAACACCCTGGCCCTGTCCGTGTTCGAGCGGGTGCGCGAGCTGGGCCTGCTGCGCGCGGTGGGCATGACCAAGCCCGAGGTGCGGCGCATGATCCGCTGGGAGGCGGTCATCGTGGCCCTGCTCGGCGCGGTGCTGGGCATCGCGGTGGGCACCGTGTTCGGCTGGATGGCGGTGCTGGCCCTGCACGACCAGGGGCTCTCGGTGCTGAGCATCCCGGTGGGCCAGCTCGGCCTCTTCCTGGGCCTGGCGGCGCTGGCGGGGGTGATCGCCGCCGTGGGCCCGGCGCGGCGCGCCTCGAACGTCGACGTGCTGCAGTCGATCGCCACCACGTGAACCCGGTTCAGCCTTCCTTAAGGTGCGGCGCGTAGCCTGGCGCTCATGACACGGGCCCAACCGGCCGCCGGCGAGCGTGAGCGCGGCCTGCGCCGCATCCGCACCGTCACGGTCGCCGCGGTGGTGGGGGCGAGCGCCCTCGGCGCGGTGACCGCGGCGGCGGCGGGCATGACCCTGCCCGGGCGCTCCACCGGCGCCGCGGGCACGGCGGGGAGCGGGGGTGCCTCCGGCCAGGACGCCGGCCCGCAGCAGTCGCAGGACGGGCAGACGCAGGACGGCCTGCAGGTCCCGCAGCAACCGCCCCAGGCGCCGTCCGACCAGGGGCCGCTGGTGATCTCCGGAAGCTCGTGACCCCTCTCGCGGCGGCGGCCGCCGCGCCCAACCCGCTCTGGTACGTGACCCGCGGGACGGCGTTCGCCAGCCTGGCCCTGCTCACCCTCAGCGTCGTCGGCGGCGTGCTCAACGTGGTGCGCTGGCGCGGCGAGGGCTGGCCGCGCTTCGTGGTCCAGCAGCTCCACCGCAACACCGCGCTGGTGGCGCTCGCCTTCCTCTCCATCCACATCGTCACCGCGGTGGTCGACCCCTTCGCCAAGCTGAAGATCACCGACGCCATCGTCCCCTTCACCTCCTCCTACCGCGCCGTCTGGCTGGGGCTGGGGGTGGTCGCGGTCGAACTGCTCATCGCCATCACGGTGACCTCGCTGGTGCGGGGGCGGCTGGGCTTCCGCACCTGGCGGGCGATCCACTGGCTGGCCTATCTCTGCTGGCCCGTCGCCCTGGTGCACGGGCTTGGCACCGGGACCGACGCGCGAACCATGTGGGGACTGTTCATCGATGTGTGCTGCATCGGCGCCGTGCTGCTCGCCGTGCTCTGGCGGGTCAGCGAGGGCTGGCCGCGATACGCAGCGGTGCGCACTGCGGGCATCACCATCGCCGGCGTGGCCGCGGTGGTGATCGGGGCCTGGGCGGCGCAGGGGCCGCTGCGGCCCGGCTGGGCGCGCACCGCGGGCACGCCGCAGGCGCTGCTGGCGGCGCAGGGTCAGGCGCAGGCCTCGCCGGGCGCCACGCCATCGGGCACTGCCGCGCCGAGCCCGACCGCGACGCCGCCGCCCTCGCTGGTCGCCGGGCTGCGCGACAGCCTGCGGGGCACCGCCACCACCGACCCCGGCGGCGCGCTGCGCGTCACCCTCGATGACCAGACCAACCCGGTGATCCACCTCGTCCTGGTGGTGCAGAACGACAACACCGCCAACCTGACGGTGACCCGCTCCGGCGCCACCGTCTGCGACACGCCCGCCCAGGTGGGCCGCGGCGTGGCCGCCCTCTGCAGCGGCCTGGAGGTGCGCCTCGAGCTGCAGCAGACCGACGACGGCGGGGTGATCGGGCAGATGACCACGAGGAAGCCGGAGTGATCGCGCCCCAGCAGCCCGCGCCGCGCGCCGTGGCCCCGCCCCTGGGCGTGCCGCGGCTGCTCGCCGGGCCGCCCGCGCGCCACGGCCCCGAGCAGCTCGCCGACCACCTCGCCCGGCTCGGTCCGCGACCCGCGGCCGGCGGCGCGGCGGGGGCGGCGCTGATGGCGGCGCTCGACGGCTCGGGCCTGCGCGGCCGCGGCGGCGCGGGCTTCCCGACCGCGCGCAAGTGGCGCACCGTCGCCGCCAACGCCGCGGCGGCGGGTGGCGCGGTGGCGGTGGCCAACGGCGCCGAGGGTGAGCCGCTGGCCGCCAAGGACCGCGTGCTCATGGGCCTGCGCCCCCACCTGGTCCTCGACGGCCTGCTGCTGGCGGCCGAGGCGGTCGGCGCGCGCGAGGCCATCGTCTACCTGCCCCGCACCTTTCCCGAGGCGCGCGCGGCGCTGGAGGGCGCGGTGCGGGAGCGCCGCCTGGCCGGCGTCGACGAGCGGCTGGTCCGGGTGGTCGCCGGGCCGCATCGCTACGTCGCCGGGGAGGAGACGGCGGTGGTCGCCTACCTGCAGGGCCGCGAGGCCCGCCCCACCTTCGTGCCGCCGCGGCTCTATGAGCGCGGCGTCGACCGGCTGCCCACCCTGGTGCAGAACGTGGAGACGCTGGCCCACGCGGCGCTGATCGCCCGTTTCGGTGAGGCCTGGTACCGCGGCGAGGGCACGACATACTCGCCGGGCACGGTGCTACTCAGCCTCGGCGGCGCGGTGGCCAGGCCCGGCGTCTACGAGGTGGCCCATGGCACCCCGCTCGGGTCTGCCGTGGCCATGGCGGGCGGCCCCACCGCGGATGCGCTGGCCGTGCTCGTCGGCGGCTACGCGGGGCGCTGGCTCGACGCCGCCGACGCCTGGCCGCTGCCCGTCGACGGCCAGGCCATGGCGGCCGCGGGAACGCCACTCGGCTGCGCCGCCATCACCGTGCTGCCACGGGGCGCCTGCCCGGTCGCCGAGACGGCCAACGTGCTCGACTTCCTGGCCCGGGAGAGCGCCCGCCAGTGCGGCCCCTGCCTGCACGGGCTCGACGCCATCAACGACACCTTCCGCGCCGCCGCCGAGGGCCGCGGCCGCCCCTCCGACCTGGAGCGTCTTGGCCGTTGGGGGAGCGAGATCGCCGGGCGCGGTGCCTGCCATCACCCCGACGGTGCGGCCGTGCTGCTCGACAGCGCCCTGCACGTCTTCGCCGCCGAGCTACAGCAGCACCTGCGCCGCGGCCGCTGCCCGGCCTGCGCGCACCCGCAAGTGCTGGCCACGCCCCACATGGAGGCGCGCTGGCGGTGAGGGCGCGCCTGCGGGTCAACCCCATCCTCTGCGACGCCCACGGCCTGTGCGCCGAGCTGCTCCCCGAGCGCATCCGCCTCGACGACTGGGGCTACCCGATCATCGAGCGCCGACCCATCCCCGACGAGCTCCTCGCCCACGCCCGCCGGGCTGTCGCCGCGTGCCCGCGGCAGGCCCTCCTGTTGGAGCCGCTCGACCCCGCCGCCCGCTGAGCACCGAGTGGAGCTGCTCCCTCGCCGGCGCTGCGGGGGGCCTTCGACGTCGCCAGCCCCAGCGTGGCGCCGGAGAACCCCGTGACGGAGGACCGCCTGATGGCGATCTACGACCCGGTCGAGGAGCGCGTCGTCCGTTCGTGCACCGTCGAGCTGACGGCCTGGCTGCCGCAGCACAACCAGCTCGTCCGCCATCCAGCCGCTGCACCACGCCGGCCCGCGCCGCATTGTGTTAAGGCGCCGCTTTGCCGCCCGCCAGAGGGACGATCTTGCCCGCTTTGTGAAGCGATGACCGAACGCTCAGTCGCCGCCGGCCGCCCCCACGGATGCGATGACCGCGCCGAGATGTCGTTCCGGCGGCCGCTCGAGAAATGGCGCCACGTTGGTGCACATCCATGTGTTGCCCACCAACGTCGCGAGGTCATCGAGCGTCTGCGCTGTATCTCCAAAGATCACGAGGATGACGTGGCGTTCGGAGGCGAGCACGACCCGGAGGCCCCGGAAGCCTGTAACACTCTTCATCTGCTCTCCCGCCTCCATCTCCGCGCGCCGGAAGAGATCCGTGTCAACGGGCTCTTTGAAGTGGAGGTGGTTCACAACCGCGTGCACCGCTGTCCCCGTGTCGGTCCGACCGCTCACGGAGATTCTACCGGCCAGGAAGTGCCTCAACTCTCTCGAGTTCCGCGTGTGCGCGCCTCGGCTGCAGCGCCGTTCACAATGAGCGGAGCAGCATCGTCGCGATGCGGCGAAGATGCCCTCCGCCGTTCCCCTTGCTGGGCGGCGGGACGAGCCCCTCCGGGCAGTTTCAGTAATGTCCCCCTCACGATTCGCGCCGTCGTAGGGCAGGACGGCCTACCATCCGGGCATGGGAGCAAACCCGGAGATCCGGACCGAAGATGGGGAGGTCGTCGCCGAAGATCCCGGGCTAGGGAAGACTGTCGCCGAGATCCTTGGTCGGCATGGGTTGGACGATAGTGAGTATCCGCTTCTCTCAGGGATCGACCCGTACGGTGACACCGTGTTCAATAGCGTGCAGATTCCAAGGGTTGTGCGCGAGCTCGAACAGTTCGTCCGTGTCGCTCCGTCAGCTCTTCAGGAGGACGTCCGAAGACTGATCGGCTTCATTCAGCCCTACGCCGACAGGCAACGCTGGTACCTCTGGTTCATTGGCGACTAGGGCTGAGCCGCCACGGCGGCAGCGCTCAGGTGCACTTCACGCATCGTGCTGGCGGATCTCCGCCGCAACCGATCAGATAGCAGGCGTCCGGACGCGGGCCAGGCGGTGAGTGGCCCTCTCACTGCCCACGCACGATCTACGTCTACTGGGCCTGGGCAGGGAAGGTCCAGGGATCAATGACTTCAACGCCGGTATGATCGAAGTCGCGCGTGTTGCGGGTGGCGAGACGCGCGCCATGGGTTCGGCAGATGGCGGCGATCTGTGCATCGAGCACACTGATCGGCCGGCCGAGACTCTCGCGGCCGCTGACGATCAGGGCGTACCGGTCCGCACATTCAGCCCCGAAGGGATGAACACGACCGCCGAGGTCGTCGTGTACCAACTCGTCGACGGCAATGGCAAGGTGTTCCTTGCGCCGACCACCTGGAAGCTTCGCGACCCCGTACAGGAGCTCGGCGACCGTGATCGCGGTGGTCGCGATCTCGGTGGACGGTTGCGTGTCCAGCCAGGCCATGACAGACGCATCGGGCCTGCGTCGTGCCAGCTCCGAGACCACGTTCGTGTCGAGGACGATCACGCGCGGAACGGCCGTCGCGGCATCGCGTCGCGGCGCGGGATCTGGAGATCGGCGCCTCCCAACGTGGCGAATCGGGCATGGATGCGGGTGCCCAGTCCACCTCCTGGCCCGGCCAGGGTTTCGTTCAGGATGGCGCGAACCTCGGCCTCCATGGACCGTCCGTGCTGGGCGGCCCGGACCCGAAGACGTGCCCGCGTCTCGTCGTCCAGACCGCGGATCGTCAGCGTGGCCATCATCCGTCTCCGAGGGTTTGAGTTGCTAGCAATGCTAGCATAATGACTGCACATTGCACCGTGGCCGAGCCCGCCGAGCGCCTCTCAGTGCGTGGGTGCAGTGCGCGACACCGCCTCGACCCCGCCGGCCGCCGAGCGCGGCCAGGTCACGGTGAAGGTGGCGCCGCCCCCGGGCGTGTCGCCGAGATCCCAATGCCCGCCGGTGGCGCGCACCACGGCGTCGCCGATGGCAAGTCCGAGCCCTGCGCCGGTGGTGCTGTCGGTGGCGCGGCGGAAGCGGTCGAAGATGCGGGTGCGCTCCTCGGCGGGCACGCCGGGGCCGTGGTCGCGCACCGAGAGGGCCACCGAGTTGCCGTCATCCTCGACCACAACCTGCACCTCGCCGCCGGGCGGCGAGTATTTGCAGGCGTTGTCCAGGAGCACGCCGCAGAGGCGGTCCATCCAGTCGGCGGGCGCGGTGACCAGCGGGGCGCGCTCGCCGCGCACCTCGCTGCGCAGCAGCAGCCCGCGCGTCGAGGCCATGGTGCGGAAGCGTTCGGTGGCCTCGGCCGCGACCTGCCCGACGTCGACGGGCTCGGCGTGGGGCGGCTCGGGCGCGTCGTCGAAGCGGGCCAGCCAGAGCAGGTCGTCGACGATGCGGCGCAACCGTCCGGACTCGCCGGAGACCCGTTCCAGGGCCTCGCGATACGCCGCGGCGTCGCGCGGCGCGCTCAGCGCCAGCGAGGTCTCCGCCTCGATCACCGCCAGGGGCGTGCGCAGCTCGTGCGAGGCGTCGGCGGTGAAGGCGACGTGTCGCTGCCGCGCCTGCTCCACGGGCCCGGCGACGCGGTAGCCGATGGCCGTGGCGCCGAGGAACACCGCACCGAGCACGACCGGGATGAACAGCCCTTCGGCCACCAGCATGCTGGTCAGCGCGCGCGAGACCGGCGCGGTGCTGATGGCCGTGACCACCCGCCCGTCGTCGACGGTGAGTCCGCTGATGCGCATCTCGACGCCGCCGAGGCTGGTGTCGCGCGCCGAGCCCACGCCGTGCAGCGCGGCGGGCAGCGGCGGTGCGCCGGCACTGTGGGTGACCACGTTGCCGCCGTGGTCGACGGCCCAGTACAGCACAGGCTCCTCGAGGTTGTTGCGGTCCTCCTCGTCACGAACGATGCCGGCGAAGATCTGGTCGTGGTTGCCCTGCAGGGTCGCCATGCGCTCGCTGAGCCGGTCGTCGAGCGAGGCCCGCAGGCTGTGCTGCACGAGCAGGTCGACGCCGGCGCAGAGGGCCACCAGCACCAGGAAGACGACGCCGGTGGCGATCAGCGCGGCGCGCAGCGCGTCACGGGCCAGGTGGTCCCGCCGGCGCGCCCCCCTCACGACTCCACCAGCCGGTAGCCCGCGCCGCGCACGGTGAGAATGGCCACGCCGGCGCCGGCCAGCTTGGCGCGCAGCCGGGCGACGTGCACCTCGATGGTGTTGGAGCCCAGCGGCGCGGTGTCGTCCTCCCAGGCGTGGTGGGCGATGGCGCCGCGGTCGACGACGGCGGGCGAGCGCCGCACCAGCAGCTCGAGGATGGCGAGCTCGGTGCCGGTCAGCTTGAGCGCCTCGCCGTGCACGAACGCCTGGCGTGTGGCCGGGTCGACGCTGAGCGCGCCGCGGCGGATCTGGGTCTGCTCGACGCCGGCGGGGCGGCGCAGCAGGGCGCGCAGGCGGGCCAGCAGCTCGCCGAAGTCGAAGGGCTTGACCAGGTAGTCGTCGGCGCCGGCGTCGAGGCCCTCGACGCGGTCCGCCGGTGTGTCGCGCGCGGTGAGCATCAGCACCGGGCTGCGGATGCCCAGCCGGCGCATGCCGCCCACCACCTCGACGCCGTCGAGTCCGGGCATGCGCCAGTCGAGCACGCAGGCGGCGTAGTCGTTGACCTGCATCAGGTGGAGGGCATCGTCGCCGCGTGCCGCCACGTCGAGCACGTAGCCGGCCTCGCGCAGGCCGCGGGTGAGCACGTCGCGCAGGGCGTCGTCGTCCTCGGCGAGCAGCAGGCGCATGGCCCTGCAGCATGCTGCCCGCTCATTAACGCGCCGTGAAGCGGGTGCCCCGGACGGCTACCCTGCCAGGCCATGGCCGAGGACACCCGCGACGAGCTGCTGGGACGTCTGCTCGGCGTCCCCCTCGACCGCTTCGTCGAGCAGCGCAACCGCCTGGCCCGCGAGCTCCGCGCCGGCGGCGACCGCGACACCGCCGCCTGGCTGGCCGGCCTGCGCCGCCCCGCGCCGGGCATCTGGGCCCTCGACCAGCTCGCCCGCGGCGACCGCGACCGGGTCGCAGCCCTGCTCGACCTCAGCGCCGAGCTGCGCGCCGCGCAGTCCCGTGCCGTGCGCGGCGACCGCGAGGCGGCGGGGGAGATGCGCGACCTCGGCGCCCGCCTGCAGCGCGCCGTCGACGACGCGGTCCGCCGCGCCGCCGCCCTGCTCCGCGACGCCGGCCACGGCGTGACCACCGACACCATGCTCGGCATGGCCGCCACCGTGCGTGCCGCGCTGGCTGCCGGCGAGGCCACCCGCCACCAGCTCGCCGACGGGCTGCTGCTGGCGCCGGTGGAGGAGGGGAGCGGCTTCGGCTTCGAGATGCCCAGCGGCCCGGACCTGCGCGTCATCGAGGGCGGGGCTGGGCGTGCCACGGCCGAGGCGAAGCCCGGAGGCCCGCAGCCCCAGCGCGAGCATTCCGAGGCGGCTGAACGCGCCCGCGAGCTGCGCCGCCGCGCGGACGAGGCCGCGCGGACAGCGGACGACATGGAAGCCGCCGCCGCGCAGCGACGCACCGAAGCCGACACCCTGCACGGGCAGGCCGCCGGCGTCCGCGCCCGCCTCCGGGCCCTCGAAGACGAGCTGCACGAAGCTGAAGTGGCCGCGCGCGACGCCGACATCGCCGCGCGCGAGGCGCTCACCGCGGCGCGCACCGCCCGTCGCGACGCCGACGCCGCCGAGACCGAGGCGCAGGACGCGGCCGCCGACGCCGCGGCGACCGACTGACGGAAGAGCCGGCCCGCCGCCTCACGACGGCGGACCGGCCTGGGCGTGGACGACTAGTGCAGGTACATCTGCGGCTCACCGAGCGAGTCGAGCCCGGTGGTCAGGATGTTGCAGGTGCCTCCGTGCGGTGCGCCGCCGTTGTAGGCCTGGCGCAGGCAGGAGCGCAGCCCGAGCTGGCCCCAGTAGTCGGGATGGATCGACTCCTGGATGTAGTAGTCGGAGCCGATGGTCGAGGTGGTGCGGATCTGGTTGATCCACTCCGACTTGTCGACCGCGCCCGACTGCCACCAGTAGGTGAGCCCCTCCTCCTCGAGCAGGCCCACGGTGTTCTCGCAGAGCCGGTGCCCGTTGAAGGCGGAGGACAGCTCCATGCGGACCACGTTGCCGAGCCCGGTCTGGGTGGCCGCGTTCCACACCGAGTTGTTGATGTCGGGCAGCATGGTGCTGTTGGCATAGTTGGCGTCGTTGTTCCAGAAGCCGCAGCCGCCCGTGCTCTGCCGCGTGTAGCCCGACTGGGAGTAGCGGAACCCGGTGCCGTTGGGGATGGGCGAGGGATAGTCCTGCACCAGGATCGTGTACTGCGAAGGCGAGTAGCCCGCGTTGCCCATCGCGTACGAGATGTTGAGGATGGCGTTCTTGATTGCGGTGGTCTGCGTGGTGATGTTGGAGCTGGTGAAGTTGGAGGTCACCACCGAGTCGTCGTCGCAGTAGTTGGGCCACCACGACGGCGAGCTGAGGAAGTCCTCGACGCAGTCCTGCACGATGGAGGCGAAGTTGTAGTTGTTGCCGCCGATGGAGATGGCGATCGTCTTGACGTTGTGCGAGACGGCGAAGTTCTGCAGCATCAGCGCCTGGCCCTGGTCGCCCGCGCCGTCGTCGTAGAAGTCGAGGCCAGGCTTGAAGTAGCCGTTGGAATCCCAGAACGTCGAGGTCTGCGCGCCGCTGCAGGCCAGGTTGAGCCCGTTCACGCCGTTGCCGATGTAGGCCTCGGCCGAGTGGGAACGGTGGCAGCGATAGATCTGCTCGTAGGAGTTGGTGGGGTCGTCGTAGTACGCGGTGGATCCCAACGCGTCGATGTACTGCTCGCCGGTGTTGGTGTTGCCGGCCCAGCGTCCGGCCTCACCGGAGATGTACGAGTCGCCGACGGTCACCACCCACGGCGTGCCCACCCCGGGCCCGTCGGCACGCGCCGAGGACATCGATCCCAAGCCGCCGGCCAGCCCGCCGGCGAGCAATGCCACCGACAGCGCCGCGGCGCGGCGGCTCCGGCGGCGGCCATCACCGGCACATCGTTCCCTTCCAACCATCCTGGGCTCCTCCCGTCACAAGTAGCCCCCCGCTCCACGGATGCGGGCGCAAGGGAAGCATTCGCGCACCCCGCCCGTCAAACGCATCCCAACCAACGGTGCAAACGCCTCGACCGCGAGGCGGGACCTTCGGCCCTTCCGCGGCGGCGACCGGCGCGGAACCATGGGATCGAGGTCTCGCGTCGCGACGCGCTCCCGCGAGGGCGGGGGGCCCTGGCGTGAGGCGGAGGATTCGACCATGACCGTCACCCACGAGAGGCCGCGGGCCGCCGTCGCGCCGGCCGTGCCGGAGAACCCCTGGCACAACGCGCAGCGGCAGTTCGACATGGCGGCCGAGCTCCTGAACCTCGAGCCGTCACTCCGCGGCGTGCTCCGCGAACCCCGGCGCGAGCTCATCGTGCACTTCCCGGTGAAGATGGACGACGGCTCGGTGCGCATGTTCGAGGGCTACCGGGTCCAGCACAACGTCGGCCGCGGGCCGGCCAAGGGCGGCATCCGCTTCCACCCCGGCGTCACCCTCGACGAGGTCAAGGCGCTGGCCATGTGGATGACCTGGAAGTGCGCCATCGCCGGCCTGCCCTTCGGCGGCGCCAAGGGCGGCGTGATCTGCGACCCCAAGACCATGAGCCTGGGCGAGCTGGAGCGGCTGACCCGCCGCTACGCCAGCGAGATCAACGTCCTGATCGGGCCCGAGCGCGACATCCCCGCGCCCGACGTCAACACCACCCCCCAGGTGATGGCCTGGATCATGGACACCGTCTCCATGGGCGAGGGCTTCTCGGTGCCCGCGGTGGTCACCGGCAAGCCGCTCTCCATCGGCGGCAGCGAGGGCCGCAACGCGGCCACCGGGCGTGGCGTCATGGTGGTGGCGCTCGAAGCCTGCAAGACCCTGGGCCTCGAGCCGGCCAACCTGAGCGTCGCAGTGCAGGGCTTCGGCAACGCCGGCAGCATCGCGGCGCGGCTGATGCAGGAGAAGGGCTTCCGCATCGTGGCTGTTTCTGACAGCCATGGCGCCATCTACAACCCCGAGGGCCTCGACGTGCCCGCGGTGATCGCCCACAAGAAGGAGTCGGGCAGCGTGGTCGGCTTCCCCGGTGCGGCGCCCATCTCCGACGCGGCGCTGCTGGAGCTCGACGTCGACGTGCTCGTCCCCGCGGCCCTGGAGAACACCATCACCGCGGAGAACGCGCCGCGGGTGCGCGCCAGGCTCATCCTCGAAGCCGCCAACGGACCCACCACCCCGGACGCCGACGTCATCTTGGCCCGGAAGGGCACCATCGTGGTGCCCGACGTGGTGGCCAACGCCGGTGGCGTCACCGTCTCCTACTTCGAGTGGGTGCAGGACCTGCAGTCGTTCTTCTGGAAGGAGGAGGAGGTCAACCAGCGCCTCGGTGAGGTGATGACCGCCGCCTTCCACGAGACGTGGGAGATGTCCCGCAAGCACGAGGTGTCGCTGCGGCTGGGCGCCTACCTGGTCGCCGTCGAGCGCTGCGCCGAGGCCACTCGAACCCGCGGCATCTACCCGTAGGCCAGCGCGAGAAATCCCCGGCGCGTCACCGCGGGCGACTGAGCCCGCGGGCACGCGCCGAGGGTGGGGTGAAGGGCGCGCCCAGCGCCCGAGGGGCGGGATCTGCCCGCCCCTGGATCACGGCCGCAGTGCCGTGATCCATACTGCGCACTCATGCGCAGAAAATGGCTCGGCCTGGCCGCGCTGGGCCTGGGCGTGGCCGCACTGGAGCTGCAGCGCCGCAGGGACGCGCGCGCCGTCGCCGCCGACCCTGAGACCGCCGAGCTGCAGCGCGAGCTGCACGGCCGGCCCGTCGACGTGGTCTCGGCCGACGGCACCCACCTGCACGCCGAGGTCTTCGGCCCCGAGGACGCGCCCACCATCGTGCTGGCCCACGGCTGGACCTGCGCCATCGCCTTCTGGCACTACCAGATCCGTGACCTCTCGACCGAGTTCCGGGTGGTGGCCTACGACCAGCGGGGCCACGGCCGCAGCCAGCCGCCGCGCGGCGGCGCCTACAGCGCCGAGGCGCTCGGCGACGACCTGCACGCGGTCATCGAGACCTGCGTTCCGCAGGGGCAGCGCTGCGTCGTCGCCGGGCACTCGATGGGCGGCATGACCGTCGTCTCCTGGGCGGGACGGCACGCCGAGCAGGTGCGCCACCACGTCGCCGCCGCCGCCCTGATCGACACCGGCATGGGCAACCTGACCCGCGAGCAGCTGCTGCTCAACCCGGGCTGGGCGCATGCCCTGCACGAGGTGGTCGCGCCACGCATCACGGGTTCCAAGCTGCCGCTGCCGCGCCGCAGCACGGCGGTGAGCTACCGTCTCACGCGCGCCATCGGGCTGGCGCGCAACGCGCGTCCCGCGCACATCGCCTTCACCGAGAAGCTGTTCAGCGACTGCGCCGCCGCCACCCGCGGCGGTTCTGGCCGGATGTTTCACAAACTCGACCTCTACGACTCCATCCCCAAACTGGACGTGCCCACGGTGGTGCTCGTCGGCGAGGAGGACCGGCTCACCCCGCCGGTGCACGCGCAGCGCATCGCCGGGTCGCTGCCCCAGCTGGTCGGGCTGGTGGAGATCCCCGGGGTCGGCCACCAGGCGCCCCTGGAGGCGCACGAGCTGGTCACCGAGCGCATCCGCGAGCTGGCCCGCAGCCACCTCAAGACGCCCGTCGCCGCCTAGTCCCCGCGGCGTCTCCGGGCGATTTCGCGCGAGATGATCCGCGCGCGCCCGAGCCGACGTATGGTCTGCATCCACCTTCCAACCACACCCCAGGGGGACACACGGGATGGGTAAGACGGCAACGGCGGCACCGGTGCTGCCCGGGCAGGACCCACGCGACGTCGCCAGGCTCTTCAGCGCACGCATGGACGAGTACCGCGAGTCCCGGGAGCGGGCCGGCATCACCATGGAGCGCGCCTACCTGATGGCGACGCCGATGGGCGACTTCGTGATCGCCTACGTCGAGGCCGAGGGCGACGCCGGCGAGGCGATGATGCGCCTCATCCAGTCGGACCTGGCCATCGACCGCGACTTCGCCGCCGCGCTGCAGCGCGTCCACGGCTTCGACCTCAGCCAGGCGCCCGCCGGGCCGCCGCCCGAGGTGGTCGGCGACTGGGTCGACCCCGACGTGACCGAGCGCAAGCAGGGGCTGGCCTTCTGCGCCCCGCTCATCCCCGGCACCACCGACCTGGGCCGCGAGATCGCCCACGAGGCCTTCGTCACCCGCCGCGCCGAGATGACCGAGTCGCGCCGCGCGCTCCGGCAGAGCCGCGAGGTGGTGGTGGTCAACAGCACGCCGCAGGGCGACATCTGCTGCGTCTACCTCGAGGGCGACGACCCGGTCGAGGGCAACCGCGGCTTCGCCGCCTCCACAAGTGCCTACGACGTGTGGTTCAAGGAGCAGTTGACCCGGATCTTCCCGCCCGTGGTCGACTTCTCCCAGCCCGTGCCGCCCATCGAGCAGCTCTGGGACTACCACCGGGCCGCCGCGACGGTCTGAAGCACGGCGGGGCAGGGACTGCCACCCGGGAGCGTCGCGCGCACCGCCGCGCGGCGCTCCCGCGCCACCGATGACTTCCGGCTGCCGCCCGCGTCTACACTGCCAAGCCGGCAGCGACATGATGCGGAGGCAGCACGCGTGGCAGAGACGATCCTCCTGGTGGGTACGCGCAAGGGCCTGGTGATCGCGCGCAGTCGCGACGACCGGCGCACCTGGGACCTCGACGACATCCGCTTCGTGACCATGGAGGTGGCCGCCGTCGGCGTCGACGCCCGCCGCGACCCGCCGCGCCTCTTCGCCGCGGTGCAGTCCTTCCACTGGGGCTCGACGGTGGTGCACTCCGACGACCTCGGCGCCACCTGGAGCGAGCCGGAGACCGCGCCCGTCGCCTTCCCCGAGGACGCCGACCGGGCGCTGCGTCGCATCTGGCAGATCCAGCCGGCGCCGGCCAACCAGCCCGACGTGGTCTACGCGGGCGTCGAGCCGCACGCGCTCTTCCGCTCCGAGGACGGCGGCGTCAGCTTCGAGCTGGTGCGCGGACTGGACGAGCATCCCCACCGCCCGCAGTGGCAACCGGGCGGCGGCGGCGCCTGCCTGCACACCGTGGTGCCGCATCCCACCGACCCGCAGCGACTCCTCGTCGCCATCTCCTCGGGCGGGGTGTACCGCACACACGACGGTGGCGCATCGTGGGAGCCCGCAAACCAGGGCATCCAGGCCCTCTTCATGCCCGAGGACCAGCGCTTCCCCGAGTTCGGCCAGTGCGTGCACAAGGTGGCCACGCATCCCAGCAACCCCGAGCGCCTCTACGCGCAGAACCACTTCGGCGTCTACCGCAGCGACGACTGGGGCACGCAATGGCAGGCCATCGAGAACGGGCTGCCGAGCAACTTCGGCTTTCCCATGGTGGTGCATCCCTCGCGTCCCGAGACGGTCTACAACTTCCCGCTGGTCGCCGACGTGGAGCGCATGCCGCCGGAGAACCGCTGCCGCGTCTACCGCACCGACGACGGCGGCTCCACCTGGCGTGCGCTCGAAAAAGGGCTGCCCGGCGCGCCGTACTACGCCGCGGTGATGCGCGACGCCATGGGCACCGACGGCGTCGACCCCGCGGGCGTGTACTTCGGCACGCGCGTCGGCGAGGTCTTCGCCACGCGCGACGACGGCGACTCGTGGACGCAGGTGGCGCAGCACCTTCCCGACATCCTCTCGGTGCGCGCCGTCGCACTGCCATGACCTGCCGGCTGGTGCTGCCCGCGCAGCTCCGCGACGCCGCGGGCGGGCGCGGTGAGATCGAAGGCCAGGGCGCCACGCTGCGCGCCGTGCTCGACGATCTCGCCGCGCGCCTGCCGGGCCTGGAGCGGCGCTTGCGCGACGAGCGCGGCGAGCTGCGCCAGCACGTGCTCGTCTTCGTCGACGGCGTCAGCGTGCGCGGCGAGGCGGAGCAGGAGACGCCGGTGCGTGAGGGTGCGGAGGTGTTCGTGGCTCCGGCGGTGTCGGGGGGCTGACGGCCGGCGCCTGCACCATCGCCGCGCGTTCCTCCGGCCGGCGCCGGGTGGCCAGCACGCTGCCCGCGATGATGAGCACGAAACCCACCGCGGTGCCCGCGGTGAAGCGCTCGCTGAGCAGGGCAACGCCGAGCAGCACGGCGACGGCGGGGTTGACGTAGGTGATCACCGTGGCCCGCACCGGTCCGGCCTCGGCGATGAGAGCGAAGTAGACGAGAAAGGCGAGCGCGGTGCAGATGACGCCCAGTGCCGCGACGGCGGCGAGCACGTTGGCGGCCGGCATGCCGTGCGGCAGATGGGTGAGCCCGACCGGCGCGTACGCGACCGCGGTGACCAGCAGTGAGCCGGCCACCACGCCCATGGCGGGGAGGTTGCTGAGCTGCATGCCGATCATCAGCGAGCCCACCGCGTAGCCGGCGTCGACCAGGGCGATCTCGCCCGCGGCGCGCCAGTCGCCGCCGCCGACGTCGACGCCGAGCAGCGCCGCCACCCCGGCCACGCCGATGAGCAGCCCGGCCACGCGCCGCGCGTCGAGGCGGTCGCGGCCGGCCAGGGTGGCCAGCACCGCGGCCATGAGCGGCACGGCGGCGATGAGCAGGCCCGACAGCGAGCTGCTCAGGCGTGTCTCGGCGTCCGAGAGAAGCACCCAGGGCAGGGCGATCTCCACCGTGGTGTAGACGAGCAGGAGGCGCCAGCGGGGCAGCAGCGGCCGCAGCTCGCCGCGCAGCGCGGCGATGGGCACCAGCAGCGCGGCGCCCGTGGTGGTGCGCAGGAAGACCAGCGTGGCCGGGCTGAGGTCGCGCACCGCCACCTTGATGAGCAGGTAGGGGATGCCCCAGATCACGCACATGGCGGCGAACAGGGCCCAGCCGCGACGGCTCATGCCGGCACAGCCTGACGGCTGTTCGGCAGCGGGCGCAAGTCGCCGGACCGCGAGGAACCGTGCGTTTCCTTGCTGCCGTGCGGGGCACTGTGCTACCACTACGGCCAGGCAGCGGTTGCCCGCAGCACTCCCGAGCTGCGCGGAATCGAAACAACGGCCGTCACAGGGGGCGGCCGGTTGGAGGACGAGAGCCATGGTGTTGTCGCGCCTTTCATTCAGGCTGCGCGCCGGCGTGGTTGCGATGTGCGTCGCGGGCGTCGGTGCGCTGTTCACCACCGGAGGGTCCAACGCGGTCGCGTCCAACGGCCGCCTCTACCTCGCCCTGGGTGACAGCGTCGCCTTCGGGTTCATCACCCAGGCCGGCTTCGAGTACGGCAACCCGCACAACTTCCGCAGCTATTCGGACTACGCGAGCGACGAGGTGGGCTTCCAGGTCACCAACGCCTCGTGTCCCGGCGAGGCGACCACGGGCTTCCTGTCCTCGACGGGCGCCGACAACGGCTGCCGGTCCTTCCGCGCCAACGCGCCGCTGCACGTCTCGTACACGGGCACGCAGATGGCCTTCGCCGCCTCGTTCCTGCAATCGCATTCGAGCACGCAGCTGGTCACCATCGGGCTGGGCGCCAACGACCTCTTCCTGCTGCAGAACGCCTGCGCCGGTGACCTCACCTGCATCCAGAACGGGTTGCCCGCGACGCTGCACACCATCGCCGTCGACATGAACACCATCCTGGGCAACATCCGCACCGCCGGCTTCAAGGGCGTGCTCGAGGTGGTCAACTACTACTCGCTCGACTACACCGACGCCGTCGGCACGGCGATCACCCAGGCGCTCAACCAGGCGGAGACGTCGAGTGCGGCCGCGCACGGCGCGGTGGTCGCCGACGTGTTCACCGCCTTCCACAACGCGGCCTCGGCGGCGGGCGGGCACACCTGCGTGGCCGGGCTGCTCAACGCGGCGCCGTCCAACCAGCTCACCTGCGACGTGCACCCCAGCCAGTCGGGGCAGGCGCTCATGGCGCAGACGGTGGAGACGACCTACTTCGCGGCGGGCGGCGCGGGCTGATCTCGCCGCCCTGTTTCAGGGGATGCTGAAGGGTGGCGTCGGGTCTTCCGGCGCCACCCTTCACGTGTGTTCTAGAAGTGCCGCAACCGCGCCACCGTGAGCTGCGGCGACGGCGCCGTCGGGCAGCCGTTGGTGCGGCAGACGGTCAGGCCGAGGACGGTGCAGACGACCTGGAACTCCTCGGCGCAGAAGAGCTTCGGCGACGCGGCCGTGGCCGTGCTCGGCGCCGAGGTGCTCGCCTGCGTCGCGCCGGCGGCGGCGCAGCGGTCCTTGCAGATCGGGCCCAGCACCACCGCGCACACCGTCCCCACGATGCCCGTGCCGCAGTCGAGTGTGGGCGACGCGGTCTGCGCCGTGGTGGTGGTCTGCACCGTCTGCGTGACGCCGCTCACCGTGGTCTGCGCCGACGGCGCCGTCGCCGCCTGCGCCACCACGCTGAGGCCGGAGATCGCCGTGGCGACTGAGAGGATGGATGCCGTCAGGATTCGCCTGATCATGCGCGTGCATCTCCTTCCCGGGGCCGCACCCGCGGCGGCCCACCCGAGAAGCGCTGACGGGTCGTGTACCGGCGACGTTGCAGGCTTGCGCGCTGCCTCAGCGCGGTGCGCGGTCGCGCCGCCGCCGCCGTGTGACACGGATCGCGCCGATGAGCGCAAGGGCTGCACCGCCCGCGGCCATGCCCGCGGGACTTGCCACCGCGGTGTTGGGCAGTCCGATGGCGGCGGGACGGCTGCTCGTGCTCGTCGACGTCTGCGACGTGGTGGTCGTGGCCGCGGCCACCTGCGAGATGGTTCCGTCCGAGGCGGCGAGGAGCCCCTTGCCCGCGGTCTGCCGCAGCACGTAGTTCTGCACGTCGTCGCTCTGGTCGGCGGTGTCCGAGTTCGGCGCGGCGCTGATGCACTTCGGCGAGGTGCAGGTCTTGGTGTAGGCCACCAGCACGCGCCCCGCGCTGTCGACGGTGATGTCGTTGAAGTCGAGCATGTTGCGGTTGTTGCAGACGTTGTTCTTCGGCGAACCCGGGGCGATGCCCTGGTTGTCGATGCAGCCGCGATGCACCGGGTCACCCTGGGTGGCGTCGACGGTGCTCCAGGTCTTGCCGCCGTCGTAGGTGGTCGAGACGTAGAGGTCCCAGGAGCCGATGAAGCCGTTCTGCTGGTCGTCGCCGACGCCGGCCGTGCCCAGGAAGGCGACGGCGGCGCGATCGTCGTCACCGGCGGCGACGACGGGGAACATCACGTTGTTGACGCCGGGCGGGTTGAGGTTGGCGGTATTGAGCCAGGTGCGCCCCTGGTCGGTTGAGATCGACACCTTGGCGGCGGTGGTGTGCGCGCTCTCGGCGTCGCTGATGTTCTTGCCGTCCTCCCAGGTCATGTACACCGTGTTCCTGCTGCCCACCGACACCGCGTTGTCGCTCTCGTCGGTGTTGCTGCCGAACGGGTCCATGCGGATGTTCCAGGTCTGCCCGTTGTCGGTGCTCACCGAAACCGAGGGCATGCCGCCTTCGTACTCGGTGTTGGTGAGGTTGGCCGCCGTGGCGTCGCCGCCGCAGCCCTTGAAGGGCAGGTAGGCGGTGCCGTCGGACGCCACCTTCATGTGGCCGTGCAGCGCCGAGCAGGCGCCGCCCTCGGCGGCGAAGGTGGGGTTGGAGTCGTTGGGGTCGTTGGCGGGCGTGTTCTGCGTGGGCGAGCCCGGACCGAAGGTGAGCCCGCCGTCATAGCTGGTGCCGCAGGCGGCGCTGAAGCTGTTCTGCGCGCAGTAGTAGACGGCGTCGGTGGCCAGCGGGTGCGGGACGGCGGTCCCCGAGAAGGGACCCGCGCCGACGCTCTCGTGGTCGAGCAGCACACCGGCGGAGACGCCGGTCGACTCCGTCCAGCTCGCGCCGGCGTCGTCGCTGTACCAGAGCGTCGAGCCCGCAGCCTCGAGCTCGGCGAAGAAGGTGCGGCTGATGTTCGCGTCGACGGTGACGATGGTGTCGAGGGTGTTGAGCGTGCCCACCGTGGGGGTGACGTCGGTGGCGGTCATCGGCGCGCCGGGCTTGCCGTCGTCCCAGGTCAGCCGCGAGATGCCCGTGCCGGCGCCGTACATGGCGGCGTGCTGCGCAGGGGTCCAGCCGATGGTGGGCTCGCCGCTCTCGCCGTTGGGCAGCACCACGTGGTACTCGGCGTAGGCGTTGCCGGTGGGGTTGGTGGTGAGCGTGGTGGCCGCGGCCTGGCCGGGCACGAGCAGCAGGGCGCCACCCGCGGCGGCGGCGAGCAGCGACAGACGGCGTCGAACAGACGTCATTGCGTTGGAACTCCCGAGGCGGCCCGCCACCCCCTTGATCCGGCAGGGCTGCTTGCTGTGGGGATAGACCGCCGCGGGGGGCGCGACATTGCGCGAGGCGGGCTGTCGATTTCGCCGTGGCGCCTGCGTCGTCCAGTCGAGGGCGGGCCAACCCGGCCCCGCGCCACGCTCACTCTGGAGACACCTCGATGAAGTACGCGTTCCTTCTCTGGCAGGACGAGACCTCGATGCCGGCGCCGGGCAGCGCCGCCTTCGACGCGCAGAACCAGGCCTACGGCGCCTTCTACGAGCAGGTCGCCGGTGCCGGGCAGTTCCAGGCCGGCGACCCCTTCCAGCCCTCGGCCGCGGCCACCACCGTGCGCGTCCGCAACGGCTCCACCGACGCCGCCGGCGGGCCGCACAGCGGTGGACCGGAGCAGCTCATCGGCTTCTACGTGCTCGACGTCGCCTCGGCGGAGCAGGCGGTCGAGCTGGCCGCGAGGATCCCCGCCGCGGCCGGGGGCGCCGTCGAGGTGCGCCCGATCCTGGCGATGTAGGCTTCGCTGGCCATGCGCTACATGCTGCTGATCCACGCGCCCGCGGGCGCGCCGGGCGACCCCGGGATGCTCGAGAAGCACCGCGTCTTCGCCGAGGAGGTGGGCCGCCGCGGCCGGCTGGTGGAGGGCGCCGAGCTGGCGCCCCCGCTGGCCGCCACCACGGTGCGGCGGCGCGGCGATGAGCTGCTGGTCACCGACGGGCCGCACGCGGAGTCCAAGGAGCACCTGGGCGGCTACTACGTGATCAGCTGCGACGACCTCGACGAGGCGCTGGAGGTGGCGCGCGCCGTGCCGCTGCTCGACGGCGGCTCGGTCGAGGTGCGTCCCTTTGCCGAGCACTGAGGAACCCGCGGCGCCGGCGATCGAGGACGCGGTCGCCGGCGCCTTCCGCGGCGAGACGGGGCGGATCATCGCCGTGCTGGTGCGCATCCTCGGCGACGTCGACCTCGCCGAGGACATGGTGCAGGAGGCCCTCGCCGCGGCCGTGGAACGCTGGCCGCGCGAGGGCATCCCCGCGCGTCCCGGCGCCTGGCTGATGACCACCGCGCGCAACCGCGCGCTCGACCACCTGCGCCGCGAACGTACCCGCAACCACACGCGCGAGGCGCTGCTGCGGCTGCAGGCCGACGACGACGGCGACGATGCCATCGATGCGGCTTCACGCGCGGGCGTGCCCGACGATCGACTGGCGTTGATCTTCACCTGCTGCCATCCCGCATTGGCGCCGGAGGCGCGCGTGGCCCTGACGCTGCGGCTGCTCGGCGGGCTGACCACCGAGGAGATCGCGCGCGCCTTCCTGGTGCAGCCGTCGACGATGGCGCAGCGGCTGGTGCGCGCCAAGGCGAAGATCCGCGCGGCGCGGCTGCCGTTTCGCGTGCCGCCGCCCGCCGAGCTGGGCGAGCGACTGCCCGGAGTTCTGGCCGTGGTGTACCTCATCTTCAACGAGGGGTATGCCGCGAGCGCGGGCGATGCGCTGGTGCGCACCTCGTTGTGCGCGGAGGCGATCCGGCTGGCGCGGCTGGTCGCTTCGCTGCGGCCCGAGGAGCCCGAGGCGCTGGGGCTGCTCGCGCTGCTGCTGCTCACCGACAGTCGCCGCGATGCGCGCAGCGACGCCGCGGGTGAGCTGGTGCTGCTCGCCGACCAGGATCGCTCGCTCTGGGACGGCACCGCCATCGCGGAAGGTGTGGCGGTGCTGGAGCGCGCGCTGTCGTACGGACGGCTCGGTCCGTACCAGGTGATGGCGGCCATCGCCGCGGTGCATGCGGAGGCCGTCGACGCCGCCGCGACCGACTGGGCGCAGATCGCCGCGCTCTACGCGACGCTGCGCACGCTCTCGCCGTCGCCGGTGTACGCGCTCAATCACGCCATCGCGCTGGCCGAGTCGTCGTCGGTCGAAGCCGGACTGTCGCTCGCCGACGACGTGGCCGAGGCATTGGAGAACTACCACCTGCTGCACTCGACGCGTGCCGAGCTGCTGCGCCGCCTCGGCCGCGACGGCGACGCGCGCGAGGCCTACGACCGCGCCCTCGCGCTGGCCGGCAACGACGCCGAGCGCGCCCACCTGCTGCGCCGCCGCGACAGCCTGCCGCGGCACTGAGGTCGCTGCCGCCGACCGAACGGAGGTTCGCGAGCTCGCCGTGGGGCGGCGGCTGACCGCGGAGCGCCTTGCTACGATCTGCGACCGTGCAGGCCCGTGTGCTCGTTCTCGGCGCGGGGTTCGGCGGTCTCGAACTCGCCACGGTGCTCTCGCGCGAGCTGGGCGACAGCCTCGATCTGACCCTGATCGACAGCGCCGAGAGCTTCACCTTCGGCTTCGCCAAGCTCGACGTGCTGTTCGGCAAGGCGGCACCCGAGGCGGTGCGCATCCGCCGCGAGCTCAGCAAGCCCGGCGTGCGCCTGCTGCGCGAGACGGTCACGGCCGTCGACCCGCAGGCGCGCCGTGTGACCACCGACCAGGGCGTGCACGAGGCCGACCACCTGGTCCTCGCCCTGGGCGCAGAGTACGACCTCGACGCCACGCCGGGACTGGGCCAGACCGGGTACGAGTTCTACTCGCTGGAGGGTGCGGAGCGGCTGCGCGAGGTGTTGCCGTCGTTCAGCGGCGGACATGCGGTCATCGGCGTGTGCGGGGCGCCGTACAAGTGCCCGCCCGCGCCGAGCGAGGCCGCGCTGCTGCTCGACGAGTACCTCACCGCGCGCGGTGTGCGCGACGACTGCCGCATCACCTACGTGGTGCCCACGCCCGTGCCGGTCACCTCGTCCGCCGAGGCGTCGCAGGCTCTGCTGGCGCGCTTCGCCGAGCGCGGCATCGAGTTCGTGCCCGGACGCCGCGTCGCGTCGATCGACGGCGCATCGCGGGTGGCGGTCCTCGACGACGGCAGCGAGCTGCCCTGCGACCTCTTCCTGGGCGTGCCCAAGCACCGCGCCCCGCGCGTGCTCGAGCCGGTCGGCTTCGCGGAGGACGGCTTCGTCGCGGTCGACAAGGCGACGCTGCAAACCCGGTTCCCCGGTGTGTACGCCATCGGCGACTCGGTGTCGATGCCACTCCCCAAGGCGGGCGCCATCGCCGAGGGCCAGGCGCGCGCGGTGGCCGCCTCGCTGCTCGCCGCGCTGCGCGGTGACCCAGAGCCGCCGCCGTACCGCGGCAGCGGTTCCTGCTACATCGAGTTCGGCGGCGGGCAGGTGGCCCGCGTCGACGTCGACTTCTCCGGCCCGGCTCCCACCGGGACGTTCAACGGTCCTTCGACGGCGCTCGCCGAGGACAAGCACGAGTTCGGTTCCAGCCGCCGTGCCCGCTGGTTCGGCGGCTGACATACAAGGAGGTCACCTATGGGTCTCTCGCTGGGCGACACCGCACCCGACTTCGAAGCGGAGACGACGCAGGGCAGGATCAAGTTCCACGACTGGATCGGCGACTCCTGGGCCGTGCTCTTCTCGCATCCCAAGGATTTCACGCCCGTCTGCACCACCGAGCTCGGCTACATGGCGCGCATCCAGCCCGAGTTCGACCGCCGCGGCGTCAAGATCATCGGCCTGTCGGTCGACCCCGTCGACAAGCACGAGAAGTGGGCGGACGACATCGAGGAGACGCAGGGCGCGCGCCCCTCGTACCCGATCATCGGCGACAGCGACTTCAACGTCTCCAAGCTCTACGGCATGCTGCCCGCGTCGACGTCGGGCGATCCCGCGCAGCGCACGCCCGCCGACAACCAGACGGTGCGCAACGTCTTCGTCATCGGCCCGGACAAGAAGGTCAAGCTGATCCTCGTCTACCCGATGAGCACCGGTCGCAACTTCGACGAGGTGCTGCGTGTCGTCGACTCGCTGCAGCTCACCGCCAAGCACCGCGTGGCCACGCCGGTGAACTGGAAGCAGGGCGAGGACGTGATCATCACCAGCGCGGTCTCCAACGAGGAGGCGGAGAAGGTCTTCCCCGGCTACACGACGGTGAAGCCCTACCTGCGCACCACCGCACAGCCCCGCTAGGGCTTGGCGTTCCGGCCGGGACGGTCCCGGCCCGACTCGATGGCCACCGGCTGCGGCCGGCGCGACGAGTGCGGTCGCGCCGGCCGCCCCAGGCCGAGCACCGGCTCGACCGCCTGCAGCATGCGCTCCGCGACGAGGAAGAGCGGCGCCGCGGTGTCGGCGCCGGGATCGAGGTGGTCGAGCAGCTCCATGCCGAGGTAGATGGCCAGCAGCGCATGCGCCGCTGCGCGCGCCGGGATCATCGCCTCCAGCGGCGTGCCGCCCAGGAAGCGCCGGATCGACTCCTCGGCGAAGTCGAGCCAGGGCTCCATGCAGCGCACCAGCTCGGGTCCGAGCTGCGGCGTCGACGACGCGCCTGCCACCAGCTCGGCGAGCACGGTGATGTGCCCCTCGTCCATGTCGGTGCGGTACTGACGCCGCGCCATGGCCAGCGCCGAGCGCAGGTCGGGCACCTCGGCGATGGCGGTGCGGTACTGGGCCAGGCGGTCGGCGCTCATCACCTCCAGCACGGCGACGAGCAGCTCGACCACGCTGCCGAAGTGATAGAAGATGAGCGCCTGGTTGAAGTCGCCGCGTCGCGCGATGGCGCGGGCGCTGGTGCCGGCGAAGCCCTCCTCGCGCAGCGTCTGGATGGCGGCGGCGACGATGCGGTCGCGGGTGGCGGCACCGGTCATCGGCGGCTTGCGCGGCATGATGCCTCGATTCTGCACCGCATGCCCAGGCGTTGACTGATGCGCGTCCGGTTGTTCGCCACCAGCATGTAGACGCGCTCGCCGATGATGCTCGCGCCGGGCAGCATGAGCAGCGGCCAGAGGGGTCGGACGGCGGGCAGCTCGCGCGCGATGCGGCGCCAGGCCTTGAATCCCCTGTGAACGCGTCCCTGGCTGTCGACGGCGTGCATGCGCTCATCGATCTGCGGCCGGTGGAAGCTGCGGCCGCGGATGGTGACCTCGCCGGCGATGGGGACGAAGCCGACGCGGTCGTGGCGGTCGTGGCGGCGCACCCAGTCGACGGCGGCGGTGCAGAAGCCGCAGTCGGAGTCGTAGATGGCGACGACGGGGCGGTCGCTCTCGGCTGCTGCGGTCATGCTGTCCTCGGGCATCGGGTGAGGCGGGTCAGTGAGGCGTGCACGTCGCCGCAGGCGTGGGTGAGCGGCGCGGCCTCGGGATGGGGGAGGCCTGCTGCGGTGAGCAGGTGCGTGTCGACGTCGTGTGCGGTGGCGCGGGCGATCCGCCATGGAGGGTGCTCGACGCGGGCGGTGCCGATGCCGTTGCGCAGCGGTGCGTAGAGCCGCCAGCGGGCGGTGAGGAAGTGTTCGAGCGGCGTCACCGCTTCGGGTGCCAGGTACTCGCCAGGGATGATGCGGGCGCGGCTCGAGACGCCGCGATGCGGCGACTCCAGGCGCCAGCTCGTGTAGGTTCGTTCGCTGTCGCTGCACCGCATCTCCATGGCGGCGACGCGATAGGGGAGATGGAACCAGGTGCGCGCCGCCCAGATGGCCAGGCGGCGTGGCGCTTCGAGGGAGAAGAACCAGATGCCCTGCTTGCCGTCGGGGCCGCGCACGTAGGTGCGCACGTTGGTCTCGGGGAAGACGCCGAGCCAGGGCAGGGTTGGGCCGTTGGGCACGCGCACGCGCAGCAGGAAGGGGACCAGCGCGACCCAGGCGTCGCCGTCGAAGGTGTCGACGCGGATGCCCTGCGGGAGCAGTCGCTGCAGGGCCTCGGGCGGGTAGCGCCAGTGCAGGAAGCTGAGGCCCAACCAGTCCTGGTCCATGAGCGGGTGGGGGACGGCATGGGGGCAGGCGCCCGGCCCGGCCACTGCCTCCACCGTGGCGGCCACCCTTGTTTGAGCGACTGCTCTAAGCATATGCTCAATATAGGCGGCCTGGGGTGGCGGCGTCAAGCGGCTCGCTAGGATGCGGAGGCCATGCCGATCGGGCCGCGACCGAGCGTCGCCGCGCTGGAGCCGTACCAGTGGGAGGACTCCTCGGCGGCGATCGCGGCGCGGCTGCGGCTGCCGGTCGAGGATGTGGTCCGCTTCGACATGAACACGGTGCCCTGGCAGCTCCCCGCTGGATGGGCCGCCGGTGCGGAGGCGCTCAACGAGTATCCCGACACCTCATACGCGGACCTGACGCGCGCCATCGCCGCCTACTGCGACGTGCCGGAGTCGTCGGTGGTGGTCGGTGCGGGTGGCGACGAGCTGATCAGCCTGATCGCGCAGGCGTATCTCGACAGCTCCCGGCACTACGCCGTCTCCGATCCCACCTACTCGCTGTTCGCGGTGGCCTCGGACATCGCCGGCGCGACCCGCCGCGTGGTGCCGAGTGACGGGCATTTCCGGCTCGACCGTGCGGCCTTCCTCGCCGCCGCCGCCGATGCGCACGTCACCTGGCTGGCCAACCCCAACAATCCCACGGGCGAGGTGCTGCCGCAGGACTTCGTGCGCGAGGTCGCGCGTGCGACACGCGGTGTGGTGGTGGTCGACGAGGCGTACGCGGAGTTCTCCGGCGCGTCGTCGCTGCCGTGGTGCTTCGACGTCGAGAACGTGGTCGTGCTGCGCACACTCAGCAAGGCGTTCGGGCTGGCCGGGATGCGCGTCGGCTGGGTGGTGGCCTCGCCCGCGGTGACGGCGGTGCTGGCGAAGGTGCGGCCGGTCAGCTCCATCTCGGTGGTGTCGGCGCGGCTCGGTGTGGCTGCGCTGGAACAGGCGGAGGCGATGCGCACCCTGGTGCGCGACCTCGCCGTCGAGCGGCAGCGTCTCGCCGCCGCGCTCGCGGATCTCGGCTGCCGGGTCGTCGAGGGCTCGGCGAACTTCGTGCTCGCGGTGCTCGATGCCGCGGGCGCTGCGCGAGCGCAGTCACACGGGCTGGTGCTGCGCACGTACGGCGCGGGCCACCGGCTGCACGGCTGGTCGCGCATCACCGTGCGCTCGCCCGCCGAGAACGCTCGACTGCTCGACGCCTTGCGGAGCTGACGCGCTCAGCTGGGGCGGCGACCGGTGAAGATGGCCCAGCCGATGAGGTCGCGCTCCCAGCGCAGGTAGCGCTCCTTCGCCTGCCGCCCCCGCTCGCGGAACTCCTCCGCCTCCGGCGCCTGCGGATGCGCGGCGAGCCATTCGTCGAGCGCCAGCCAGTGCGGCGACTCGTAGCGGTCCCAGTCGTCATCAGATGCCGTGATGACAGCGACCAATTCCAGTCCCGACGACTCGAAGCGCTGTGCCGTCTGCTCGAAGCTGGTGAAGTCCTCGCCCTGGCCAGGCTGGAAACCCTGCGGCAGCGGCCAGGTCTTCCAGTACGGCTCGCCGACCACCACGAAACCACGGCTGCGCACCGCGGGCGTCAACGCCGCGAGAGTGTTCTCCAAGCCGTCCCAGACGAAGCTGGCGCCCAGGCACATGGCCACGTCGTACCGGCCGTCCTCGATGGGGAAAACGCGTGCGTCGGTGTGCACGATCTCGATGCGGTCGTGCAGTCCCGCCTCGGCGACGCGCCGGCGTGCGCCTTCGACGAATTCCGCCAGCCTCTCGACGCAGGTGACATGGCAGCCATATGCCTGCGCCAGCAGCAGCGCCGGGCCGCCGCGGCCCGAGGCGATGTCGAGCACCCGCGAGGTGGCGTCGAGCTGCAGCCGTTCACCGAGCAGCCGGATCTTCTCCGGGCTGGTCGGGTTCTGGATGTCGTGCCGCGCTTCCACGACGGCGTACCACGATGCCATCGCCGCTCAGCCCGGCTTCTCGAGGTACACAGAGCCGTGCTGCACGCCGCTGTCCTCGGCGAGCTGGTCACGTCCCCAGAGCGCGAGCACCATGCCGCCGCTCTGGAAGAACACCACGTCCGACCCCGGCTCGTTGGGGCTCGTCCATCCCAGCTGCTCGTAGAAGCTGTGGGCGCGCGCGAGGTCGCGCACACCCAGGGTCACCAGGCTGACGCGTCGGTCCACAGGCTCGCCTCCTCGTATGCGGGCTCGAGGCGAGTAGCCTAGACAGTCGGTGCCTGCGATGCGGACACCTTGAAGCCCGGCCCTTGGCAGGAGGACACGGCGATGGCGACGAGCCCGGTGGCGAGCACCACAGAACTGTGGACCATGATCCACGAGCAGCGACAGAAGGTCAGCGACATGCTGGCGACGCTGAGCGACGCCGAGTGGGAGACACCGTCGCTCTGCGCCGGATGGCGCGTCCGCGACGTCGTCGCCCACATGGTCGAGACGCATCTCCAGACGCCGGGCCGCTTCATGGGCCAGTTCGCGGCCAGCGGCTTTCGCTTCCGCAGCTTCGCCGACAAGGGCATCGCCCGCCACGCCTCGCAGTCCCCCGCCGAGCTGCTCGCCCAGTACCGTGACACCGCGCCGCGCACCACCGCCCCACCCGGTCCGAAGATCACCTGGCTCGGCGAAGCGCTGATCCATGGCGAGGACGTCGCCCGCGCCACCGGCAGGTCGCTCGGCACCTCCCCGGCCGCGCTGGCGGCCGTCGCCGGCTTCGCGCGCACCACCACGCCGCTGCTGCACGGCAAGCAGCGCAGCGCCGGTCTGCGACTGCGGGCCACCGACATCGACTGGTCCGCGGGCGAGGGGCCCGAGGTGAGCGGGCCTGCCGCCTCGCTGATCCTGGCCGTCACCGGGCGCAAGCCGGCCCTGGCGGACCTCAGCGGTGAGGGTCTGGAGACGCTGCGCTCGCGACTCTGACCGCGCGATCTGTCCCGTCCTCGAGGCATGTCACGGGCGCGTCACGGCCGTGCAACGGTGGCTCTGATCATGCCGGGAGATGAGTGTCGGAGCTGCAGAGAATGTGACGATGCGGCTCCCCCCATTCACCGCGCACGTCGTCGCGCTGGCGCATGGCAGCCTGGTCGGCGCGACCCTTCTCATCGCAGCTGTCGCCCTGGTGGCGATGCTGCTCGCCTCGCGGCGCGTGCCAGCCGCTCCCGAGGACGTCGACGAACCGCTCAAGCGGCTGGGCGGCTTCCACATCTTCGGTCCCGACGAGGACGACGAGCCGGCGGTCCACGTTCCGGTCCTGCGCACGCGCGGCACGCCGGTGGCTCCCGTGCGACCCGCGGCCGCTGAGGTGCGAACGCAGGAGGAAACGTCGCGGGCCCTCGATCGCATCGCCGCTTTCGCGGTCCGGCAACCGTACGCGGCTGCGCCGTCAGCGCCAGCGCCGGCGCCGCCTCCCGCGTCCGCTCCTGCTCCCGCTGCACCCGCACCGTCCGCAGCGGCTGCCGCGACCGTGCGCTGGAACGCCCTGCCTGCCCTGCAGCCCAGCGTCGACGCAGAGCCTGCGCGTTCGCTGCCGATCACCGCGGACCTGGCGAATCCCGGTCCACCCGCGCCGCAATCGGATCGCCGCCGTGGTGAGCTTCCCCTCGACGGCGACATCCTGCTCGTCGAAGACGACGCCGCCATCGCAGATCTCTACCGCCTGCTCCTGCACACCCGGGGCTACGCGACCCGCCACGCACACGACGGCGTCGAAGGCGTCGCCATGGTGCGCGAGGAACGCCCTGCCCTAATCCTGCTCGACATGATGATGCCGCGCATGGACGGCATCCAGTTCCTCGAAGCGCTGCGCAGCTGGCCCAAGACGAGCGCCATCCCCGTCGTGGTGCTGACCAACACCGAAAACGTTCACCTCGTCGATCGCGCCATGTCCCTCGGCGCCGTCGAATACCTGGTCAAAGCGCAGATGCGGCCGCAGGTGCTCGTCGGTGCGCTGCCGCACTGGCTTCGCGGCAACCGCGCACTGTCTTCCGTGTCCTGAGCACGGCCTGCGTTTCCTGCAGGCGGCCTCAACGTGGAGATGCGGTCCGGAGACCCAGCGCAGCGGCCCCTCGGAGCATCCGGTCGTCGTAGCTCACGACCACACCGAGATCACTCCCGAGGGCGAGGGCAGAGGCGAGGTGAATCGCGTCGAGGGATCGCAAGGACGCGGGGTCGAGGTCGCCGGCACGATCCAGCAGGGCATCGTCCATCCGGATGAGACTGATGGCAGCGAGGTGCCGCTGTGCGGGGGCGCTGAGCCGCGGCAGACCGGCGCGCTTGATGGCACGCAGGAGCTCCACGCGCAGAAGGCTGGACGAGGCGCGGCGCGGCCAGCGGCGCAGGTCGCGTCGCAGCGCCGCCGTCTCACGTTCCCGCATGAGCAGCTTCACGACCGCGGACGTGTCGAGGTACGCGACGTCAGCGCTCATCGGCTCGCAGGTCGTCGAGCACGTCGGAGAGACGAGGTTCCCCCTTTGCGGGCGGGGCCGGCTCCAGCGCGAGGAGGTCGCCCTGTGCCGCGGTGGCACGCCCCTCGGCCACCAGCTGATCCAGCGTGCGCTCGACATGGAGCGGCACGATGCGCGCGATGGGATGGCCGTGATCCGTCACCTCGACGGTCTCTCCGGCGACGACCCTGCGCAACACGGCGCTGGCGTTCTGGCGCAGTTCTCGGATGCCCACTGTGGTCATGTAGCACATTGTAGACCTTATTGGACACCCAGGTGCTACGGACTGGGCTGAATCGTCCGCCACCCGATAGGCTGACGGGCATGGACACCCGCGTGGTCACCGACTTCGCCGCCCTGCAAGCGCCCGAGGCTTTCCTCGCCCAGGCGCGGACGGTCGTGCTCGTCGAGGGCATGAGCGACAAGCTGGCGGTGCGTGCGCTGGCGGAGCGGCGCGGCCGCGACCTCGACGTCGAGGGTGTGGCCGTCCTGGCCATGGGCGGCTCGAAGAACATCCGGCGCTTCCTCGAGGTCTTCGGCCCGCAGGGCATGGGGCTGCGGGTTGCCGGGCTGTACGACGCGGACCAGGAGCGCGACTTCCAGCGCGGCCTGGAACGTGCCGGCTTCGGCAGCGATCTCACGCGCGACGACCTGCAATCGCTCGGTTTCCACGTCTGCGTCGCCGACCTCGAGGACGAACTCATCCGTGCCCTCGGCGCCGATGCGGTGGAGGAGGTGGTTGCCGCGCAGGACGAGATCGTTGCCCTGCGCATCTTCCAGCGCCAGCCGCAGTGGGCGGGACGCAGCCGCGAGGACCAGTTCCGCCGCTTCATCGGCACGCACAGCGGCCGCAAGATCGAATGCGCGCCGCTGCTCGTCCGCGCCCTCGACCTCGACAGCGTCCCGCAACCGCTCGATCGGCTTCTCGCTGACCTGTGATCGCCGGAGCCGGGCGCCGTTGACCCTCCAGCCACTGGAGACCTCATCGTCGCGACGGGAGACATGAGCATCGGCCAGGTGGCCCAGCTCACCGGCTTCCGGTCTACGACGCCCGGCCATGGAGCGGCCGGCTCGGTGTCGAATGATGAAGCCTGCGCATCAAAGCCCAGCCGAAGTGGACGTCAGTCGACACGCACGCGTACGCGGCTGAGGGCTCGCTCGATCCGCTCCATGCCCAGTCCCAGCGAAGCCCACAGCGGCGCGTAGTCGAGGCGCGTCACCCCGTCGACCACGAACCGGCTCCGACCCGTGTAGTCCCAGGGACACACCCCGGTGAGGCGCCGCAGCGCCCACCCGCTCGCATATTCGGCTGCGATGAACCCCGATGCGTACGCCACACCGCGCACCGGCGCCGACCGCTTGCGCACGCGGTTGTGGATCGGGTCGAACAGCACCGCCGCCATTCCATAGAGCGGCAGCATCCAGAGGTACGTATGCCCCTGCAGCCGCCGATCGCCACTGCCCTCGAACTGCTGCGTCACCGCGGTGAACCCAATCTCCATCGCCCAGCCGAGCATCCCGTAGACAGCAAACCGCTCGCCGAACGACAGCGATCGCGTGGGCATTGTCTTGCTCTGAACCTTGCTCATACGGCGGGGAACATCCTAACCGCGCTCGAGGTCGTGTCTCACGTGAGCTCCGCGCAGAACTGGAGGACTCGCACCTTCGAATGGCGGATCCAAAGTTGGTTCGAAGGCTCGAAGGTAGGCGGGAAATCAGCTGCCCTGATTTCAAATTTGGGCACCGATGGTCACCGGCGGACACGGCGGGGCACGCCAGTTGTCCCCCTGGTTCCCTCCTTCGCGTGAGCCTTCCGTCGGGGTCCCGCCGGGGCCGTCGGGACGATCTGCACCGTGGCGCCCAACTCGTCCGCGAGGGCCACGATGGTCTCCAGTGTCGGGTTGGCGCCCGGCGAGACGGCAGGCGAAGGTGCTTGGCTCTGAGCTGACTGGCGCCCTACGATGCCAGGATCTGATCGGCAATCGCAGCGAGGTGGGCGAGTGCGGATGGCGCGACCGTCTCACCGCCGACATCACCAGCAGGGGATTCAGTCGCCCGCTTCACCGCGACCGCAAGCGCCTTCGCTTGGGCCGCCTTGGCGACATGCTGCTGTACAGTGCTCTGAGCCTCATTCGCACGGGTGCGTTCCGCACTCGCCTGCGCCTGAGCCGTCTGGACCTGCTGCCGTTGTACCTGCGTCCCGAAAATGGCACCTGCAGCAGCAAAAGCAATCGCCTCCACCGATCCGAAGATGTAGACGACCCGATCCCAGTTCGTGTCACCGCGAACGCCAAGTGTCCACGCCACGAGGCCAGCGAAGCCGATGAGAACGAGGAGGCCCACCCAGAACGCTGGACTCTGGAGTGTGAGCGTGGAGCTACTTCCCGTGACGTTGCTTCCAGTTGTCCCATTCTTTGGATCTGTTGCCATCGCCTTATCTCCACTACGTTTCCCACGAGCCGGGAACTCGAACTCGATCGAGACTCAACCCAACGCGCCGACACTCATCGGAAGGGCAAATGAAGACGTGCGCGTAAAGGCAGCGAACGATCGCGTGCGGCAGTCGCAGAGGGACGCGGAGCCCTGACGCGAACCATAGAGGTATCTCTCCTGCCAAGTGAGGCCACACAGTGCGCTGCTTCCGCCAGCGGAAGCCTCAACGAGAAACCAGGTGCCAAGCTTGGGAGATCGCCGCCGTGCCCATGTGCTCCGTGATTGCTCTGTTACCGACCACCTTGGCCCTACGCATGTCGGGGCGCAATTGACCAACGGTAAGTGAAGACTTGAGTCCGGAAATGGCATTCCGGTCGCCTCGCTCCGGCGAATGGTTGCGTCGACCGGCAGCAAGCGGCAGCTTGAACCAGTAGCGCGGGCGGGTCGAGCAGCCGTAGAGCGCGGGCAACCCACCCCTCACCCGCCGGTGCACCATCGCCAGGCCGCACTTGCAGCGGGTGGGCGTGTCTTGAGCACGCGGGGTGTCGAGTATGGCCAGCGAGCGAGCCTCGTCGAGGGGTCGCCACCGTACGCTTCTGTCGCAACGATGAGTACCTCGACGCGTGCGGTCGCGGTCCCTATCAGCCCGGCTACCCTGCGCTGCTGGGGGCTGCCTGGCGAATCACGCTTCAGCGACTCGCCGGCCGCCGAAGGCTGGGGAGGAAGGACTCGAACCTTCGAATGGCGGATCCAAAGTCCGCTGCCTTACCACTTGGCGACTCCCCAGCGGCAGTGCCACATCGTACGGCCGAGCCGCGGCAGTGGAGCGGGGGAAGCTCAGCGCCCGGTGAACCGCGGCGCCCGCTTCTCCCGGAATGCCGTCCACCCCTCGACCGCGTCCTCCGTCGACTGCGAGGCCGCCTGGGCCAGCGCCTCGACCTCCAGCACCGCCTCGAAGGATTGGTCCTGCGCCAGCCGCAGCGCCCGCTTCGAGGCCCGCACCGCCGCCGGCGCGTTGCCCGCGATCTGCTCGCAGAGCTGCACCGCCGCCGCCTCCAGCAGCGAATCCGACTTCGCGAAGCGATTGGCCAGCCCCAGCTCCACGGCCCGCGCCCCCTCCACGATCTCCCCCGTCAGCACCATCTCCGCCGCCCGCGCCGGCCCCACCAGCCGCGTCAGCAGGTGGGTCGCGCCGCCGCCGGGGTGGATCCCGATCCGCACGAAGGTGGCCCCGAATCGCGCCGACGGCGAACAGAGCCGCAGGTCGCAGCACAAAGCCAGGTTGAGGCCCGCCCCGATCGCCGGCCCGTTGACCGCCGCCACCGTCGGCACGGGGAAGTCGCGCACGTCGAGGAAGGTGCGGTAGTAGGCGCCGAGCAGCTCGCGGCGCAGTAGCACCGAGCCGCCGCCCTGCTCCAGCAGCCCGCCCAGGTCGGCGCCGGAGCAGAAGGAGTTGCCGGTGCCGGTGACGAGCACGCAGCGCACCGAGGGATCGGTGGCGGCGGAGGCGAGGGCGGAGCGCATGCCCTGGGCCATGTCGAGGTCGAGCGCGTTGCGGCGCTCGGGGTTGTCGAGGCGGAGGGTGAGGACCCCGGCCTCGCTCTGGTCGACGTGCAGCGGCATGGCAGCGGAGGCTACACGCCGCGGGCGGGCCCCCGCCCAGGGCCGGGGAGAGAGGCAGCGTGCCCTATACTCCCGCCGTGGCTGACGGTCCCCGGGCGGTCGTGCTCGCCGCCGGGCAGGGCACGCGGATGCGGAGCAGGCTCCCCAAGATGCTCCACCCGCTGGCCGGTCGCCCCCTCGTGCTCCACGCGCTCTCCACGGCTGCGCAGGTGACCGGCGGGCGCCCGCTGGCGGTGGTCAGCCCTGACCAGCCCGAGGTCAAGGCCGCCGTCGAGAAGCACGCCGACGCCGTCGAGCAGCCCCAGCCCCGCGGCACCGGCGACGCCCTCCGCAGCGTCCCCCGCGAGCTGCGCACCCAGGGCACCGTGGTGGTGCTGAGCGGCGACGTCCCCCTGCTCCGCGCCAGCACCCTGCAGGCGCTGCTCGACCATCACCACGCCACGCAAGCAGCCTGCACCCTCCTCACCGTCACACCCCGCGATCCCCACGGCCTCGGCCGCATCGTCCGCGACCCCCGCACCCGCCGGGTCACCGCGATCGTCGAGGAGCGCGACCTGCCCCCCGGCCAGCCCGCCCCCGAGGAGTGCAATGCCGGCGTCTACGCCTTCCGCGGCGCCGACCTCTGGCCCGCGCTCGACCGCCTCGCGCCCGACAACGCCCAGGGCGAGTTCTACCTCACCGACGTGGTCGCCCTCATCGACGGCCCCGTCGAGAGCGTCGAGGCCGCCGATCCCGCCGAGGCCATGGGTGTCAACGACCGCGTCCAGCTCGCCCAGGCGGCCGCGGAGATCCGCCGCCGCACGCTCGAATCCCTCATGCTGGGCGGCGTGACGGTCGAGGACCCAGCCACCACCTACGTCGAGCCGCAGGTGCGCGTCGGGCGCGACAGCACGCTGCGACCGCTCACCGTGCTGAGCGGCGACACCGTGCTCGGCGAGGAGTGCGTGGTCGGCCCCATGGCCAGCCTCAGCGACGTGCGCGCCGGCGACCGGGTCAGCATCGGCGCGGCGACGCTGGAGGGCTGCGACCTCGCCGACGACGTGCGCATCGGCGCCTACGTGCGCGTCCGCCCCGGCACCCGGCTGGAGCGCGGCGCCTACCTGGGCACGCACGCCGAGGTGAAGAACAGCCGCATCGGCGCGGGCAGCCGCATCAGCCACTTCTCCGCGGTGCTCGACTCCGACGTGGGCGAGAACGTCAACATCGGCGCGGGCACGGTGACCTGCAACTACGACGGCGTCGCCAAGCACGAGACCGTGATCGGCGACGGCGTTTTTGTCGGGACCGACAGCATCCTGGTGGCCCCGCTGCGCATCGGCGAGGGTGCGTACGTGGCGGCCGGCTCGGTGATCACGCGCGACGTGCCCGCGGGGGCGCTGGCCGTCGAGCGCAGCGAGCAGCGCAACGTCGAGGGGTGGGCGGAGCGCCGGCGCCGTCGCGCCGGCAACGAGGCCGGGGAGTACAGCAACGTGGGAGACACCAGCTCATGAGCAGCCCGCACGGCGACCTTCTGCTGCTCTCGGGGACCGCCAACCCCGAGCTCAGCGAGCGCATCGCGCGCGAGATCAACATCCCCCTCGCCGAGATGCAGGTGACCCGGTTCGCCGACGGCGAGTTCGACGTCAAGATCGGCGAGTCGGTGCGCGGCAAGGACGTCTTCGTGGTGCAGCCCACCTGCCACCCCGTCAGCGACAACCTCATCCAGCTCTTCATCATCCTCGACGCCCTGCGCCGCGCCAGCGCCTCGCGCGTCAACGCCGTCATTCCCTACTACGGCTACGCGCGCAAGGAGAAGAAGACGCAGGCGCGCGACCCCATCAGCGCCAAGCTGATGGCCAACATCATGGAGATGGCCGGGGCCAACCGGGTGATCACCGTCGACCTCCACGCCGAGGCCATCCAGGGGTTCTTCGACATCCCCGTCGACGCGCTGACGGCGTCGAAGATCCTGGCCCGCCACGCGCGCGAGCGGCACGGCAGCGACCTGGTGGTGGTCTCCCCGGACACCGGCGGCACCGCCCGCGCCCGCGGCCTGGCCCGCCTGCTCGACGCGCCGATCGCCATCATCGACAAGCGCCGTCCCCGCGACGACGACGTGGAGATCCTCAACGTCATCGGCGACGTCGAGGGCAAGCCCTGCGTGGTCATCGACGACCTGATCAGCACCGGTTCGACGCTGGTCGGCGCGGCCAAGGCGCTGCGCGCCAACGGCGCGGTGCGGGTCGACGTGGTGGCCACCCACGGCGTCTTCAGCAACAGCGCGCTGCACCGGCTGCACGACGCACCCATCGACGAGATCTGCGTGACCGACACCATTCCCCTGCGCAACGGCTCCGCGGTCAGCTTCGACGACGCGCCCAAGCTGCGCGTGCTCAGCGTCGCCCCGCTGATCGCCGAGGCCATCGTGCGCGTGCACGAGGGACGGAGCGTCAGCGAGCTGTTCCGATGAGCGGGTCACCTGAGCCGCCGCCGCGCATGAGCCAGGGCGGGCTCGCGGCCGAAGGCCGCCCGGCGCGTCACCGCCCGATGCGGGCACGCGCCGAGCGGGGGGAGGAGCGCGGCGCGGCTCGGCCGCGCGGAGTGGCAGGGGGGCGCGACGCCCCCCTCCGGCCGATATGACGGGTTACGTCATCCTCCTCGTCGTGGGCCTGATCACGGCGGCATTCGCGGCGGCTGCGGAGACCTCGCTGACCAGTGTCTCCCGCCTGCGCATGCGCAGCCTCGCTGAGGAGGGCAGCGCGCGCGCCCGCCGCGTGGTCGCGCTGCACAACGACCCCAACGCCTACCTCTCGACCATCCTCACCCTCAACACCGCGGCGGTCACCGTCACCACCAGCGCGGCGACGCTGCTGGCGGTGCGCGACGACACGCACATCTCCGACGCGCTGATCACCGGCCTGCTCACCGTCTTCCTGCTCGTCTTCTGCGAGATCGCGCCCAAGTCGCTGGCGCTGCGTTTCAACGAGCGCTTCGCTCTCACCCTGGCCGCGCCCGTGCATGTCCTGACCATGGTGCTGAGGCCCATCGTCGCCGTGCTCACCTGGGTGGCCACGCAGCTGGTGCGCACCGCTGCACGCGGCTCGGTGCCCCGCCCGTTCGTCACCGAGGAGGAGCTGCGCATGCTCATGGTGGTGGGCGAGCAGCAGGGCGTGGTGGAGCAGGAGGAGCGCCAGATGATGATGGGCGTCCTCGAGATGACCGACAAGCCGGTCCGCGAGGTGATGGTGCCGCGCGTCGACGTGGTCGGCGCCGAGGCCGACATCACCGTGAGCGAGGCCATCGAGCTGGTCATCAAGTACGGCCACTCGCGCATCCCGGTGTACGAGGAGACCATCGACAACGTCATCGGCGTGGTCTACGCCAAGGACCTGCTGCGCGACCACGAGAACGGGTCGCGCGAGGTCAAGGAGCTGGTCCGCGAGGCCTACTTCACGCCCGAGGCGAAGCGCGTCGGCGAGCTGCTCCACGACATGCAGCTGCGCAAGGTGCACATCGCCATCGTGGTCGACGAGTACGGCGGCACCGCCGGCATCGTCACCATGGAGGACCTCTTCGAGGAGATCGTCGGTCCCATCCGCGACGAGTACGACATCGCCGAGCAGGAGGAGATCGACTTCCTCTCCGACCGCGAGGTGCTGCTCAGCGCCCGGGTCAGCGTCGACGACGTCCGCGAGCTGCTCCACCTCGACATCCCCGAGACCGACGCCGACTCCATCGGCGGCTTCGTCTACGAGCGGCTCGGGGAGATCCCCAAGGAGGGCGCCACCGTCGAGGTGGGGCACGCGCGCATCACCGTGGAGGCGGTGCGCCGGCAGAGCATCCGCACGGTGCGGGTGAGCAGCGATCATCCCTTCCACCTCGAGCACGACGGACGGCGCGAGGAGGAATCAGCATCAGCCGAGCAGCCACGGGAGGCAGAGCATTGAGCGACGACGACAGGGCACTGACCACGGAGGAGCGCCGCCTGCGCTCGCTGCTGCGCTTCTGGACGGTGCTCTTCGCCGCCGGCGCCGTCAGCTTCGGCGCCGACCCCGACCGCGCCACCGGCTCACTCAACGTGCTGCCCGGCCCGCCGTTGCCGGAGTCGAGCGAGAAGTATTGGAACGCCCTGGCCGTATCCCTGATGGCCACCATCACCGCGCTGAGCGCCATGGCCGCCAGCGACGTGCGGCGGCGCCGTGCCTTCGTCTGGCCGCTGATGGTGAGCAAGGCGGTGTCGAGCGGCATGTACGTCACCCGCTGGGCCGAGGAGCGGCGCACGCCCTACCTGGTGGGCGCGGCCGTCGACGGGTCCATCCTGGTGGTGACGGCGCGGCGGTTCTTCGCGGCGCGGCGGCGGTAAGGCTCGGGGAACCTTGTCGACGACCTACACGGACGAGGGCATCGTCCTGCGCCGCGTCGACTACGCCGAGGCCGACCGCATCCTCACCATCCTGACCCGCGAGCACGGCAAGGTGGGCGTCATCGCCCGCGGCGTGCGCAAGGCGCCGGGACGCATGGCGCCGCACACCGACCTCTTCGCCCGCAGCCGCATGCAGATCGCGCGCGGCCGCGGTGAGCTGGACGTGCTCACCCAGGCGCAGCGCGTCGGTCCCGTGCCGCCGGTCACCGACGCGCGTCGCACCGCCTGCGCCGCGTTGTGTGCGGAGCTGGCGGATCGCGTGCTGGAGGGCGGGCATCCGCTCGACGAGGGCATCTACCAGCTCGTCGCCGACACCATCGAGGCCTGCGCGGACACGCAGCGCGACCCGCGCGCGGCGGTGGCCTGGTTCGCGCGGCGGATGATCGACCGGCTCGGCTACGCGCCGGAGCTGACCGTGTGCGCGTCGTGCGGCTCGGCGCTGGAGGAGCGGCCGGCGCACTTCAGCGCGGCGGGCGGTGGCCTGCTCTGCGCCCGCTGCGCGGCGGCGGACCCCGGCGCGGTGGAATGCTCGGTGCGGGTCATCAAGGTGCTGCGCGTGATCGCCGCCGGCGATGCGGAGCTGTACACGCGGCTGCGCCTCGACGCGGCGACGCTGGAGGTGCTGGAGCAGGTCGTCGAGCGCGAGCTGGCCCAGCACGTCGACCGGCGGTTGCGCTCGCTCGACGTGCTGCGCGCGGTGTTCTGAGGCCGCCGCATGACACACGTCCTGATCGTCTCCAACGACATCGTGCGCCGCGCCATGGGCGGCGCGGGCATCCGCAACTTCGAGCTGGCCCGCGCGCTGGCGGCGGCGGGACTGCAGGTGACGCTGGCGGCCAAGGGCGGCACCGACATGGAGTCGCTGCCCTTCGAGGTCGTCGACCACGACGACGCGCTGCTGCGTGCGCTCGCCGCGCGGGTCGACTGCGTGGTGGGGCAGGGGTGGGTGCTCGAGGCCTACCCGTACCTGCGCGGCGGCTCGGTGCCGCTGGTGGTCGACCTCTATGATCCCTTCGTGCTGGAGGGTTTGCCCGCACACACCGGCGCCTCGTGGCCGGATCGCTGGAACGACCATCGCGGCCGTGCCCGGGTGCTCGCCGAGCAGATGCGCGATGGCGACTTCTTCCTCTGCGCCAGCGAGCGGCAGCGCGACTACTGGCTGGGTGCGCTGAGCGCGCTGGGGCGGATCAACCCGGCCACCTATGACGACGACGACACCCTGCGCTCGCTGATCGACGTGGTCGCCTTCGGCATCCCGGACGAGCCGCCGCGGCAGCAGCGGCACGCCCTGCGCGGCGTGGTGCCGGGCATCGGCGCGGACGACTACCTGCTGCTCTGGGGCGGCGGCCTGTGGAACTGGTTCGACCCGCTCACCCTGGTCCGGGCGGTCCAGGTTGCTGCCGACCGTGTCCCCAACCTGCGTCTCTACTTCATGGCCGCGCCGCATCCCAACCCGGTGGTGGGGGAGATGGACATGGCCGGCCGCACCCGCCAGCTCGCCGCCGAGCTGGGGCTGATGGGACGGCACGTGTTCTTCAACGACCGCTGGATCGACTACGCGCAGCGGGCGGACTACCTGCTCGACGCCGATTGCGGCGTGTCGACACACCCCGACCACCTCGAGACACAGTTTGCCTTCCGGACACGGCTGCTCGACTGCGTCTGGGCGGGGCTGCCGGTTATCTGCACGCGCGGCGACACGCTGGCCGATCTCATCGCGGCGCGGGGCATGGGGATCACCGTGCCGCCGGAGTCACCGGAGGCGCTGGCGGAGGCGATCGTGGCCATGGCGGACTCGGGGCGGCGCGAGGGTGCCTCCGCGGCGCTGCGCGGGGCCGCGCCGGAGTTCCACTGGTCGCGCGTCGTCGAGCCGCTGGTGCGTTTCTGCCGGGCACCGCGGCTCGCGGCGGATCGGCGCACGCCGCCGCCGGCTGTCGAGGGGCCGCCTGCCGCGTCGCCCGAGGCGCGCCCGCTGCAGCGGCGCATCGCGGATCGCTACCGCGAGGACGGCGCGCTCGGCATCGCGGCGGCGATGGGACGGACCGCGGCACGCGCGGCACGCCGGGCGGCGCAGCGGCGGGGCTGAGCGCGAGTCAGGCGATGCGCAGTCCGAGGCGCTGCGCGACGGAGGCGACGATCGCCGCGGCATCACCGCCCGCGCGCAGTGAGGGGACCCCCGGATAGTCGCGCGCGACATACGCCGCCGCGCCGTCGCCGTCGCACAGGGCCAGGCGCGCGCCGTCGAGCGCCGGCGACTCACCCGCCGCGTCGTCACCCACCAGCGCGACGAGCGGTGCTCCGGGCTGCGTCTCCCGCAGCAGTGCGACCGCGGTGGCAGGCAGCGCGGCGTCGGCGAGCACGGCGCTGTGGTGGCGGCGGCGGAAGCGCAGCCAGCCGGCCATGTCGCCGCGGCCGCCGACCACCTCGACACCCGCCGCGCGCAGGCGCTCGGCGTCCGGCGACTCCGCGTCGTCGTCGCTGCAGAGCAATGTCAGCCGCCAGCGCGGGGCGAGCGTGTTGCAGGCATCGAGCAGCCGCACGGCGCTCGCGCCGCCCGGCGAATCGAGCCGGCGCACCACGGCGAGCACGCGCTCCGGGCACTCGACGTCGCGCATGGCCAGCAGCGACTGCGCGTCCTCGGGATCGGGACGCGGTGGCCGGCCGCCGAGCAGGTCGCGCCAGCGGTCGACGAAGACGGGCCGGTTGCGCAGGAGCTGGTCGAGCATGCCGCTGCGGTCGCCCGACGAGGCCCAGCGCTTGTGCACCGCGAGGCTGCGCGGCTGGTAGACGACGCGCATTCCGGCGGCGCGCCAGCGCATGGCCAGGTCAGTGTCCTCGTAGTAGGCGGGGTGGTAGACGGGGTCGAAGCCGCCCGCGTCGCAGAAGGCGCTGCGGCGCACCAGCAGGCAGGCCGCGGAGAGGTAGTCGACGTCGCGGCGGAAGCGGTACTCGGGGCGGCGGGGGTCGTCGCCGTCGCCGTAGTTGTCGCTGGCGGCGTCGCCCCAGAGGATGCTGCCCGCCTCCTGCAGGGTGCCGTCGACGTTGTCGAGCCGGGCGCCCACCGCGGCCACGTCGTCCTCGCCGTCGAGCACCTCGAGCAGCGGCGGCAGCCAGCCGGGTTGCACCAGCGCGTCGCTGTTGAGCAGCAGCACGCGGGGCGCGCGTGCCATGGCCACGCCGAGGTTGGCGGCGGCGCCGTAGCCGCGGTTGGCGTCCTGCAGGAAGACGCGCGCGTTGTCGACGGCGGCGAGCTGCGAGCGCGTGGCGTCCGTCGAGGCGTTGTCGACGACGACCAGCTCGTAGGCGATCTCGGTGGTGTCGACCAGCGCCCGCAGGGCGCGCTCGGTCCACTCCCAGGCGTTGTAGGTGACCAGCACCACCGACAGCTCGGGCGCGTCGCAGCGCGGCAGGGCGAGGCGTGGCATCAGTCGCGCAGCCGGCGGCGCGCGGCGCGGTAGAGGCCACGCGCGCTCCGCGTGTAGCGCCAGGTGCGCGACGAGGTCACCGTGCGCAGCTCGCTTTCGAGGTGGTTGACGTGCAGCGGCAGGGCTTCCAGCTCGTGCTCCAGGCGGCGGATCTCGACGCGCAGGCGCGCCTGCTCGGTGCCGGTGCGGCGCGCGGCCGCGGGATCGGGCTGAGCGCCGGGGGCGCCGCGACTCCGCCAACACTCGACGGCCGCCGTCGCCGCGGTGTCGAGGACGACTTCGATGGCGGCGACGACACTCTGCGCGCCGTCGCCTTGTCCGGCGCCGCTTGCGATGGCGCGGCGCAACGGATCGCTGCCCGCGTACTCGCGCGCGGCGGCGATGGCAGCGACCACCTCGTCGATCCCCGCCTCGGACGGCAGCACGATCTTCCCCTCGCCGGGCGCGTCGGCGACGGCGTAGGACGCATCAGCGTCCGGCAGCCAGCCGAGCAGCCGCATCGTGCCCAGGCGATTGCGGCGCAGGTCGTCGGATTGCGCACGTGCGGCGAGCAGCGCGACGTCGAGGACGGAGCCGGGTAGTCGCACTACGGGACACGCGTCGCCGTCACCGCCAACCGCCACGTCTCCTGCCACGATCAGGGCGTCGAGCCGCAAAAGGCCCGCGCCGTGCGCGCCCAGCGGTCGCGGCGGCCTCCCGCAGTCGAGCGCCGAGGGCGCCGCCGCATCGACCGCGCCATCGACCAGCACCTCGACACGCGCCCAGGGCAGTCGCCGCAGCATCAGCAGCACCAGCGTCCGCGCCGCCACGGCAGCCGTCCATGCGTCCTCGCCCGCGGGCAGCACCACGCCGACGCGCGGCCGGGCCAGCCCGTCCACCATCTCCACACTCATGCCGCTCGCCACCCGCTGAGCAGCTCGTCGAGCCGTTCCAGCAGCACCGCGGCGACCCGCTCCGCCGTGTTCTCCTGTGCGTAGGCGAGCCCTGCCGCACTCGACCGCCGCCACGCCGAGGTATCGGTCAGGAGCTGCAGCAACGCCACCTCCAGCTCCTCCGGCCGCCCGCTGTCGATGATGCTGACCGTGCCGGCCGGATAGTCGAGCCGCGCGTTGACCACGTCGGTCACCGCCGGCGTGCCCGACGACTGCGCGTCCGCGATGGCCGCCGAGGTCTCGCCGTTGGTCAGCCGTCGCAGCTGCACCGCGATGTGCGCACGCGCCAGCCAGCTCCACCACGCAGCCTCGTCCGCCGGCCCGGTGAAGCTCACCCGCGCCGCCACGCCGCGTTCCGCGGCGCGCTGCTCGAGCTCGGTGCGGTACACGGGATGCACGTGCCCGACGAACACCAGCCGGGCCGGCGTGCGCCCCGCGATGGCGCCCAGCGCGTCGATGATCCGCTCCGGCGACTTGATCGAGTCCACCGCCCCCATGCTGACGATCACCGGCGGATCGTCGTCGCGAGCGGGCATCTCACCGGCCGGACGCCGCGGCGCCGCGAAGGGCAGCCGCACGATCGGCGGCGGCTCGCTGTCCGGGCCCTGGTCGAGCCGCACCAGCCGCTCCGCGAACGCGGAGTTGACCAGCACCGCGCGCGAGGCGCGTACCAGCGAGCGGCTCAGGAAGATGCCGGTCGAGTGCTGCCACTCGCGGTCGAAGACGGCGTCGACGAGGTGCAGGTCGTGCAGCCGCGCGTAGTCCTCCGACAGCCGCTCGCGCATCCACGGGAACGCGTCGGCGAAGCGCTCGTGCGCGTAGTTGAGGTGAAAGCCGCCGATGCGCACGTCGTGCAGCCAGAGGATGCCGGGAAAGCGGTGGGCGAGGTCCCAGGTGGTCAGGTGGTGCTCGCTGTTGCCGAAGGTGTAGACGAGCGCGTCGTAGCTCGCCGGGTTGACGTGCACGCCGAGCGCGGTGGCGGGCAGCACCCGCGGCAGCGAGGCGCGCGGCGGGTGGGGCAGGTCCGGCGGCACGAAGACGTCGACGTGCGCGTGCGGCGCCAGCGCCTCGCTGACGCGGTGGTTGTAGTCCGCCACGCCCGAGCGCACCGGCGGCATGGGTCCGACCAGGGCGATGCGCAGCCGCCGCCCACCGCCGCGCGGGCGACGCGGAACCACGGCAGCGGTGGAGCGCTCGTCGAGAATGCGCAGCGCGTCGAGGGTGCGCCCGGCCACCGCGTCCCAGCTGTGCTGCGGCGCGGCGCGACGACCGGCCTCGCGCAGCCGCACGCGGAACGCCTCGTCGCGCAGGGCGCGCTCCAGCACCCGCGCAATGTCCGCGACGTCACGTGGGTCGAAGGTCGACTCCGGCATGTCGAGGATCTCGGGCAGCGCCGAGGTGTTCGAGGTGATCGCCGGCGTGTCGCAGGCGACGGCCTCCGCCACGGGCAGCCCGTAGCCCTCCTCCAGTGAGGGCATCACCAGCAGGGCGGCGGACTGGTACAGCGACAGGAGCAGGTCGTCGTCGACGAAGCCGGTGAAGACCACCCCGTCGCCGCCCAGCCCCTCGGCGCCGACCCGCGCCATCCAGGCGCCGGCGAAGGCGGGCACCAGCTCACAGGCGACCACGAGCTGGTGCCGCGCGCGCACGTCTCGCGGCAGGTGCGCGTAGGCGCTGATCATCCGCTCGGTGTTCTTGCGCTCCACGCCGCCGGTGACCAGCAGCACGACGTCGCGCGTCACCGCGGGCACTGCGCGGCGCACCGCGGCCATGGCCTCGTCGCGCGAGGCGGCGGGACGGAACCGCGGGTCGGCTCCGCCACCGACGCTGAGGCAGCGCCGCGGATCGAGGTCGAGGGTGTCGACCGCATCGCGCCGGGTGTGCTCCGAGTTGCAGAGCACCAGGTCGCAGCTGCGCACCAGCTCGATGCGCTGACGGTAGCGCCGCAGTTCGTCGCCGGGCAGGTGGTGCAGCGGGTCGTGGTGGGGGATGAGGTCGTGCAGCGTGGCCAGCAGCGGCATGCCCTCGCCGACGGCATGGGCGGGCACCGCGATGGGCCCCGGAGTTCCGGTCTCGAATGGCGACAACATGTGGTATGCGACCGGCCCGCCGGACGCCGCCGCCGCGACGGCGTCCGCGGTGTTCCACGTGAGCAGCGGCGAGTCGAGGATCTCGTCGGGCAGGTGGCCCGGGAAGGGGAGCTGCGGGTTGAGCAGCATGGCCGCGACGGCGCCGGGACGCCGCGCCAGCGCCGCCGCCGCGCCAGCGACGTAGCGGCCGATGCCGCGGCCGCCGTTGCGCAGGTCCTGGCAGCCCTGCAGGTCGAGCAGCAGGCGCGTCGCGTTCACGAGGCCACCTCGGTGCGCGCGCCTGACACGACGCGCGGCGGCTCGTCGCGCCTGGCAAGCAAGGCGACGTGGACGAGCAGCCGGTCGGCGGCCGCGTCGAGGTCGTCCGCGTCGATGACCACGATCGGCGGGCAGGGAGCCGACGCACCCTGGTCGAGCCGCACCCGCCGCGCCGCCGTGAGCGATCCCACCATCACGGCACGCGCCTGCCGCACCACCTCGCCGGTGAGCAGCAATCCGTAGCGCTGTTCGGCCGCGGCGTCGAACCCACTCGTATCGCCCGCGTCCAGCGCGGCGAGCAGCGGCGCCGGTGCGCGGTCGGCATAGATGCGGCGCAGCACCGCGGCCAGTGTGGCGCCTGGCTTCGGGCCAACGGCCGCCTCCGCCCGGTGCGGTCCGGCCAGCCGCACGTCGTGCAGCCAGAGCACGCCGGGCAGCCGCCGCGCCGAGCGCAGCGCGGGCAGGTCGGCCGCCGACGCGCCCACCACGTGCACCACGGCGTCGCACGACCAGGCCAGCCCGCCGCGCGACAGCGAGTCGACGGCATGCAGCGGAACGTCGAGCCGTTCCAGCCAGCCGGGATCGGGCCGGTCGTCACTGGCCAGCAGCAGGCGGCAGCGCGGCGCCAGCGCCTCCGCCAGGCGCGCGACCGTCACCGCCGAGGGTGCCGCCGACGGCGGCAGCGCGCCGACCAGCGCCACGCGCAGCGGCGCCCCGGCCGCGGGCGCCACGCGCGGCGTCCGGTCCAGAGCCTGCACCGCGTCGACGATGCCCAGCGCACTGCGGCGCCACTCGGCGGAGTCGGCGTCCAGGCCGGACACCAGCGGCACCACCGCCGCACGCCGGGCAGCCGCCTCGGACGCCGCCGCCTCCGAAGAAGAAGAGGTGATGACCAGGTCGGCATGCCGGTAGAGGTCGAGCCCCACCCGCGCCAGCGGCGACTCCGCCGACGCCCCCGGCGGCCGGACCATCACCAGCGGCATGTCCCGCTCCGCCACCGGCGCCGGCAGCAGCGTCCCCCCGGGCACCTGTCCCGGCAGCCACGGCACCAGGTACGCCACCGGCCCCGCCAGCCCCGCCCGGCGCAGCTCGGTCGCCGTGTTCCAGCGCAGCAGCGGCGAGCTGAACAGCGCGGGATGCAGGCTCCCCGGCAGCGGCAGCGCGGGATCGAGCAGCAGCGCCCGCACCGCGCCGGGGATCTCCAGCAGCGCCGCCGCCAGCTCACCCACCCACCGCGCGGCGCGGTCGGGCTCGGCCCGCTGCGTGGCCGAGAGGTCGACGAGCAGGCCGCGTGGCGCCGTCGCGGCCGCGGTCACCGGGTGGCGGTGGCGCGCAGCAGGGCGAGCCCGTCGCCGGCCGGGGCGCCGTCGCTGACCACCTCCCACATGCCGGCCGGCCCCGGCGCCGCCAGCGTCGTCGACTCCAGGCGCAGCCCGCCGAGCAGCTCGTCGAGCCCGCCCGCGGTCGACTGCGGCGTGGCCAGCAGCAGCGTCCCGCCCGCGCGTAGCCGCGCCGCCGCCCGCGCCGCCAGGGTGGCGTCGAGCGGAGCCGGACCCGCGGCGCTGTCCGGGCAGAGCACCAGCGCCGCGTCGAGGTCGCGCGCGGCGTCATCGGCTGAGGGCGCGTGGATGCGGGGATGCGCGGGCAACGGAGCTCCCACGGGATCGAGCAGCACCACGTCGTGCCCCAGCGCCGCCAGCGACACCGGCAGCCCGGCGTCGCCCGGCGAGGAGAGCCCGATCCGCGCCGGCCCGCCCAGCCCGTTGAGGATGCCGAGCGCCCAGCCCACCGCCACCGGCCGGCTGCTCCACCCCGGCTCAGCGGCGACGGCGGCGGCAGCGGTCCCCAGGCGCTCCTCCAGCGCGGCCAGCCGCGACTCCAGGCGCGCCAGCAGCCGCGACTGGGTGATGGTCATCTCGGCGGTCACCTCGGCGTCGCTCGCGACGTGCCGCTCCATGGCGGCGATGCGCTCGACGAGGCGGTGCTCGAGGCCCTCGAGACGCGGGTCGAAGGCCACCGCGACCGGTCGGAAGACGAGGCCGCTCCACCGGCGAAGGCGCGCTTTCACGGTCGCTGGATGGTGCCACATCGGCGCCGCGACCGGGCCCGCGCGGCGCCGCGGGACGGTGAGGGTCGCCCGCCGCCGCCCTCACCGCCCCGCATCGGTGCCAGGAGAGTTGGGAGGAGCGCTATGCCCCGGTGGCCGCGGGCAGCAGGCCGAGCTGCTCGGCGACCTGCATGCGGTCGAAGTAGAGCCGCTGGGCCACCGCCTTGCCGTCGCGGATCTCGGTGGCGGTGACGTACTCGCCACGCAGCCTGCGGCCGGTCGCCGGGACGTCGCCCATCGGTGTCTTGAGCACGCCGTCGTGGGTGCCCTCGAAGATGCCCTCCTCGTAGGCGACGTTGCCCTCGACCGCCAGCCGGGTGACGGTGATCCGGGCGTCCGAGCAGGCCTCGAACCACATCGCGTTGGCGGCCACGCACGCGTCGCGCCCGCGGACGACGGTGCCGCCGGCCGACCAGTGCGTGCAGTCGTCGGCGGTGAGCTCCCGGATGGCCTCGACGTCGTGCGCGTTGAACGCCTGGGTGGCGCGCTCGGCAACCTGCCTGGTGTCCATGTCCTGACCCCCGTTTGAAAGGCGCTGTGCCGGTCTGCATGCGGCCGGCTGACGCTACCACCGCCCCGCCCGGCCCACAACGGGTTCCAGTACGGAGATCTCGACTCACAGGCGTCTTGCACGGGCCCCGCTCGGTGTGCGACCATGGCCGGACTTCTTTACTAAGTTGATCCAGAAAGTCAGGATTCTCCGAGGAGGGATTCGGTGGCGGCCTTGCAGGTGGTGCTGGTGGGCGCCGGGGTGGGCTTCCTCCTCGGTCTGACCAGCCTGGGCGGCGGTTCGCTGCTCACGCCCATCCTCATCCTCTTCCTGCGCGTCGACCCGGTCCTGGCCGTCGGCTCCGACCTCGTCTACCAGGCGGTCACCCGCGTCGCCGGTGTGGCGGTGCACGTCCGCCAGCAGGCGGTCGACCGCCGCATCCTGGTCCGGCTCGCCGCCGGATCGGTGCCCGGCGCGATCATCGCCGGGGTGCTCACCCACGGGCTGCACGCGCAGCTCAGCTCGCGCGCGGTGCTCGGCATGCTCGGCATCGCCCTGATGCTCACCGCGCTGACCATCGGGCTGGAGCCGATCCTGCGCCGCCGCCGCGCCGAGGGCGAGCCCAGGCGCATCGGCCGCGGCCGCACCGGGCTGACCGTGGCCGCCGGCCTGCTCGTCGGGCTCTGCGTCGGGGTCACCTCGGTGGGCGCCGGCAGCCTGGCCATGTCGCTGGTGGTGATCATCTACCCGCACCTCACCGGCCGCCGCCTGGTCGGCACCGACCTGGCCCACGGCGTGGTGCTGCTGCCCATCAGCGCGCTGGTCGCCTTCAAGGCGGGGCACGTCGACCTCGGGCTGGTCGCCCAGCTGCTGATCGGCTCGGTGCCCGGCGTCATCGTCGGCAGCCGGCTGAGCGCGCGCCTGCCCGAGCGGCCGCTGCGGCTCACCGTCGCCGGCATGCTGCTGGCCACCGGCCTGCGCCTGCTGCCCGTCGGTCTCTAAGCGCCGCAGCGTCGCGCCGCGCCGCGCGCTCGTACACTCGACAGCGTCATGGCCATGCGCGCCGAGCGCCCGACCGCCTTCCGCCGCAAGCGGCCCGAGGAGATCGCGGTCATGGCCCGCGCCGGACGCATCCTCGCCGGCTGCCTGGAGCACGTCGCCTCCCTGGTGGCGCCCGGCGTCACCACCGGCCAGCTCGACGCGGCCGCCGAGAGCTTCATCCGCGACCACGGGTGCACGCCGAGCTTCCTCGGCTACCACGGCTACCCGGCCTCGATCTGCATCTCGGTCAACGAGGAGTCGGTGCACGGCATCCCCGGCGCGCGCGTCATCGAGCCCGGTGACCTGGTCTCGCTCGACTGCGGGGTGATCCTCGACGGCTGGCAGGCCGACAGCGGCATGACCGTCGGCTGCGGTCCACTCGACGCCGAGTCGCAGCGGCTCGTCGCGGTGACGCGTGAGGCCTTGCGTCGCGGCATCGCCGCCGCGCAGCCGGGCGGACGCATCGGCGACATCGGCGCCGCCGTCTCCGAACACGTCCACGCCGCCGGCTTCTCCCTGCTGCGCGACCACGGCGGGCACGGCATCGGCCGCCAGATGCACGAGCCGCCCGAGGTGGGCAACGCCGGCGTGCGCGGGCAGGGGACGGCGATCAATCCCGGGCTGGTGCTGGCCATCGAGCCCATCGTCAACGCGGGCACCGGCAACTACCGCGTCCGTGACGACGGCTGGACCGTGGAGACCGCCGACGGCCGCCGCTCAGCCTACTTCGAGCACACTGTGGCAATAACTGAGGACGGCCCCCAGGTGCTCACCCTGCGCAGCGACGAGCGCGCCTAGACCGCCGCGCATTCACCTTCACCGGTCTTGCCGGTGAAGACGGTGGTCTGGTCCCAGTCGAAGATCTCCTCCAACCCCGGACGCTCGCTGAGCTGCAGCGGCAGGAGGAGCTCCTTGACCTCGGCCTTGTCGACGTTCTCGATCCAGTCCGCGAAGGTCTCGCCGATGAGCGCATCGGTGCGGAAGCGGTCCCAGAGCAGGTCGAGGGCCTGGGGGACGCGGCGCGCCGGGATGCGCATGATCGGCTGGGCCATCTTGGCGCCGTTCTCGTCGATGCGGCCGGCCAGCAGCATCATGTAGTGCGGCACGGGCTCGTCGGTGACGTTCTTGTTGTTGCCGTAGAAGCCCACGGTGGCCAGGTGGTGCTGGCCGCAGGAGTTCGGGCAGCCGCTGGCACGAATCGTGGTGCCGGCGAAGGCGGGCAGGTCGGCGAAGCGGCGCTCGTCGAGCCAGCGGCCGACGGCGCGACCCAGGCCGCGCGACGAGGTGATGCCCAGGTTGCAGGTGTCGGCGCCCGGGCAGGTGACCACGTCGCGCACGCCGCTGGCCTCGGCGCGGGCCAGGCCGTGGGCGTCGAGCGCGTCGTAGAGCGCCGGCAGGTCGGCCAGCCGCACGTCGCGGAGGATCAGGTTCTGTCCGACCGAGGTGCGCGCCTCGCCGCGCGAGAAGTCGCGGGCCACCTGGGCGACGACGCGCAGCCCGTCGGCGGTGATGTCGCCGAGAACCAGGCGGACGGTGACCACGCCGTAGCCCGGTGTGCGGTGCGTGCCCACGTTGGTGACCCGCCAGCGCGCGTACTCGCTGCCGCGGCGCACCTCGTCGAGCGAGACCACGTTCCCGAGGGGCTGCACGTCGCTGCGCGAGTCGGCCTCGCGCTGCACGCGCGCGTCGAGCTCGGCGGCGATGCGGCGCGACCAGGCATCCGCGGGCAGGGCCAGCATCTCCTCCTCGACGCGGGCGCGGAAGGTCTCCGCGTTGTAGGTCTTGTCGAAGAGGAACTTGATGCGGGCGCGGTTGCGGTTCTTGCGCGGACCCTCGGCGTCGAAGATGCGCACGATGCACTCGATGACCGGGTAGAAGTCGCGCACCGGCACGAACTCGTAGAGGAGCGTCGCCGCGCGTGGCGAGTTGCCGAGACCGCCGCCCACCCAGATCTTGAAGCCGTGCTCGCCGTCGCGCACCTGCGCCACCGCGCCGATGTCGTGCATGGCGCCGAGCGCACAGTCGGAGGCGCAGCCCGAGAAGGAGATCTTGAACTTGCGCGGCAAGTTCTGGCAGATGGGGTTGCGCAGGAACAGCTCGGTGGCCGCCTGCGCGTAGGGCGTGACGTCGAAGGCCTCGGTGCCGCAGACGCCGGCGATGGGGCAGCCGGTGATGTTGCGCACCGTGTTGTAGCAGGCCTCGCGCGTGGTCAATCCGTACGAGGCGAGATGGCGCAGCGCCTCGGGGGCGCGCGCGGTGGGGATGAAGTGGAACTGGAAGTCCTGGCGGGTGGTCACGTGGCCCATGCCCGCGCCGCCGCCGCCGGGGTACTCACCCTCGTCGCACATCTTCTCGCTGAACTCGGCGAGGCCGTCGAGCTGGTCCGAGGTGAGCCGGCCGTGGGGGATCTTGACCCGGATCATCTGGTAGCCGGCCTGGCGCTGGCCGTAGACGCCGTAGGAGAGCCGGTAGGGCTTGTAGCTGTCCTCCTCCTCGCTGCCGTCCAGGAAGGCGCGGGTGCGCCGCTCGAACTCGGCGAGCTCCTCCTGGATGATCGGGGGAAGCTCGTCCTCGGCGAGGGGTGCGGCGGGCGGGGCTTGGAGCATGGACCAGCTCTCCGGGGGAATCGGGCCGGCTCCGGCGAGTTCTTGACTAACCGGATCGACAAACTCAGCTATGGAACCGCAAGTATGCGGCCCGGGCTCGCCTGGAGGCAAGTCTGGAAGTAGGGACGGAGGCGCCCGGCCGGGACTTGCGGGGGCGGGCGCCGGCGGACGGCTGTGGGGCCCGCGAAAGGCGCGGACCCCACAGCCCCACATCAGTCGAGGACCCGGCTCAGATCAACGAATCGGGGTCCTTGCTCCAGTTGGTGCCGAGGAGGCCGGTGGGACTCGAGGCCTGCTCGGCGAGGGTCGTACCCGCCACCGAGATGCACACGTCCTGCGGGAACGCGCCGGGTGCCGACGCCGTCACGGACACCTGCACAGGGGCGTCCACGGTCACGATGTTGACGGTGCACGGAGGCGGCCAGACACCGACCACCGTGAACGGCTCGTCCAGGCGGCCACCCACGGTCACGGCACCCTGGTAGCGCACGCAGACCGAGCCCGGCAGGTCACCGTTCCACCACCAGTCGTCGCTGAGCCACAGGGTTCCGGCTGGGCTGGCGACGTAGAGCAACTGGTACCCGCAGGTCGACGAGGGGCCGCTGGTCGGCCAGGCCGGCGGCGGCCACGGGAACGGGTAGTCGCCTGAGTACGGCGTGAAGTGCGCCTGTGGAACGCCTCCGACGCCGGCGGACAGCCGGATGCGAAGGGCGACCGGGCCTCCCGCCACGCAGACCTCCGGACCGGAGCTCGGGGTGGCCATGTCGACGGAGAACGGGGAGGTGAGGATGGTGGCTCCGACGAGATGCTGGTATCCCGGATCGGACTGGCATGCGCCAGCCTGGCCATCCAGCGCAGGAATCGTCGCCGCGACACCGGTCACCGCCAGCTGACCGCCCTCCACGATGGGTCCCTGAACACCCTGTGACGCGTAGAGGACGCAGAGATCGGTCTCGGCAGCAGACTGGCTGTACCCGATGGACACACCTTCCAGCACCCACACCACGGTGAGCAGCGTGTTCGAGCAGTCGGGGCCGAAGGTATCCGCCCGTGCCGTGGTGACCGGTAGGGTGGCCGCGCCGAGTGCCGCCGCGGCGAGCACGCCGGCCAGCCCCCTGGCCCAGCGCTGAGCCTTGCTCGCTGTGAACACTGTGTCATCCCCTTTCGTCCGGCCGGCCTCCTGCGACATGCGTGGCGCGTCGTGCCGGCCTGCGGCGCAACCACGGCTTCGGGAACCTCTACGTCGCGTCGGGGGGATTCCCTCGCGGGGCTCGCCGGCTGCGCCGCCGGCAGGCTCTATGGCAAGATTTCGGTACCTGAGTTTGTTGATCGGTTTAGTCCTGATTACGTCTGGAGGCATCGCTTTGTCCACGGCCCTCGTCGCTCCCCTGGGCGGCACGCTCGTCGACCGCCGCGTCACCGCCGATGAGGCCGCCGCCCTCCAGGCCCGCTCCGCCCAGCTTCCCCAGGTCACGCTCAGCAGCCGCGAGGCGGCCGACCTCGACCTGCTGGCCATGGGCGCCTACTCGCCGATCGAAGGCTTCATGACCCGCGCCGAGTACGAGGGCGTCGTCGAGAGCGCCACCCTGCCCGGCGGCGTGGCCTGGACCCTGCCGGTGACCCTGCCGCTGCCCGACCCGTCCCTGGCCCGCGGCGCCCGCGAGCTGGCCCTGGTCGACGAGGCCGGCCGGCTTCGCGGCGTGCTCGAGGTCGAGGAGGTCTTCGAACGCGACCTGGCCCGCGAGGCCCGTGAGATCTACCGCACCGAGGACGAGGCCCATCCCGGCGTCGCCGCCCTCTTCGCCAGCGCCGCCACGGTCGCGGGCGGCAAGGTCCGCGCCCTGCCCAGCCCCGAGCGCTACCCGCTGGCCCACACGCCCGCCGAGACGCGCGCGCTGATGGCCGAGCGCGGCTGGAGCACGGTGGTCGGCTTCCAGACCCGCAACCCCGTGCACCGCGCCCACGAGTACCTGACCAAGGTGGCCCTGGAGCAGGTCGACGGCCTGCTGCTGCACCCGCTGGTCGGCGCCACCAAGGACGACGACGTCCCCGCCGACACCCGGATGCGCTGCTACGAGGTGCTGCTGGAGCGCTACTACCCGCAGGAGCGCGTCCTGCTCGGCACCTTCCCCGCGGCGATGCGCTACGCCGGCCCCCGCGAGGCGGTGTTCCACGGCCTGGTGCGCCGCAACTACGGCTGCAGCCACTTCATCATCGGCCGCGATGCTGCCGGGGTTGGCAAGTACTACGGCACCTACGACGCGCAGACGCTCTACGACGAGCTGGGCGGCGCCGACCGGCTCGGCTTCAGCGCCTTCAAGTTCGAGCACACCTTCTACTGCAACGCCTGCGAGGGCATGGCCAGCACCCGCACCTGCCCGCACGGCGCCGACGACCGGGTCATCCTCAGCGGCACCGCGGTGCGCAAGCTGCTCAGCGACGGCGGCGAGGTGCCGCACACCTTCACCCGCCCCGAGGTCGCCGTGGTGCTCGCCGCCGCGTACCAGTCGCAGCGAGAGGCCGTGGCGTGACGATCGCCCCGGCGACGTCGGACCTGGAGCAGGCGGCCGCGCGCCTCGACGGCGCGCAGCCGCAGCAGATCGTCGCCTGGACGCTGCAGCGCTTCGGGTCCGAGCGCACGGTGGTGGTCACGGGGTTGCAGGCCGAGGGCGTCGCCGTCGCCGACATGGCGGTGCAGATCGACCCGCAGGTGCGCATCGCCACCATCGACACGGGCCGGCTGCCCGCGGAGTCGTACGAGTACGTCGACGCGCTGCGCGAGCGCTGGGGCCGCGGCATCGAGGTGATCTCGCCCGACGCCGCGCTGCTCACCGAGTACACGACGCTGAACGGCGTCAACGCCTTCTACAGCTCGGTGCAGCTCCGCCTCGACTGCTGCCACATCCGCAAGGTGGAGCCGCTGGAGCGGCTGCTGCGCGGCGTCGACGCCTGGATGACCGGGCTGCGCCGCTCGCAGACCGAGCGCCGCGGCAGCACGCCGGTGGTCGAGCGCGACCTGGCGCACGGCGACATCGTCAAGGTCAATCCCGTGGCGGCCTGGAGCGAGGAGCAGGTCATCGAGTACCTGCGCGATCGCGAGGTGCCGCGCCATCCCCTCTACGAGCAGGGATATCGCAGCATCGGGTGCGCGCCGTGCACCCGGGCGGTCGGGCCCGACGAGCATCCGCGGGCCGGTCGCTGGTGGTGGGAGAACGGCATCGAGAAGGAGTGCGGCATCCACCACCGGCCGCAGGTCAGCGAGATTTCCGATCCAGGGAGCGAGTCATGAGCGAGAAGGGCCTCACCGTGTGGCTGACGGGGCTGTCCGGCGCCGGCAAGTCGACCATCGCCACCGCGCTGGCCGCCGAGCTGCGCAACCAGGGCCGCAAGGTGGAGATCCTCGACGGCGACGTGGTCCGCGAGAACCTCAGCAAGGGCCTCGGCTTCAGCAAGGAAGACCGCGACATCAACATCCGCCGCATCGGCTTCGTCGCCGACCTGCTGACCCGCAACGGAGTCGTGGTCATCGTCGCCGCCATCTCGCCCTACCGCGCCGTGCGCGACGAGGTGCGCGAGATGGTCGGCCGCTTCCTCGAGGTGCACGTCGACTGCAGCATCGAGGAGCTGACCCGGCGCGACGTCAAGGGCCTCTACGCCAAGGCGCTGGCCGGTGAGATCAAGAACTTCACCGGCGTGTCCGACCCCTACGAGGCGCCCATCGACCCCGAGGTGCGCGTCGACAGCGCGGTCGAGACGCTCGAAGAGTCGCTGGCCCGGGTTCTGGCCGCCATCGACGAATTCGACGGCACGGAGCCCATCGCCGCCCTCGGCTAGACCTCCTCGCGCGTTCGCGCGCTGTGCGGCTCGGGCAGCGACGCGGCGCGCTGCGGCCGTCCCAGCCAGAACCCCTGGCCCAGCGGCACGCCCAGCTCCTGCAGTGTGCCCACGACGCGCTCCGTCTCGACGCCCTCGGCGATCACCGCGGCGCCGGTCGACCCGGCGAAGGCCACCGTCGCGCGCACCGCGGCGCGCGATCCCGAGCGCTCGATGGTCGTGGTCAGGCTGGACGCGATCTTGATGTACTCGGGTGAGACCGCCGCCATCACCTCCAGGGTCGAATGCCCCTCGCCGACGTCGTCGAGGGCGAAGCGGATGCCGTGCTGCCGGTAGGCGGCGACCACCCAGCTCAGCCGCTCGAGGTCGCGCACCGTCTCGCGCTCGGTGATCTCCAGCACCAGCCGGCGCGGGTCCTGCTCCGCCCACTCGCAGAGCAGCAGCATCTGGTCGACGTCGTGGATGGGGTCGAGCAGCGTCACCGTGCTGACGTTGACGAAGAGCAGCGCGCTGCCGTGCCGCCGGGTCATGCCCTCCAGCGCGGCGCGGCGGCAGATCCAGTCGAGGTCGCGCATGCGTCCGAGCCGCTGCGCGGCGTGGAACATGCCGTCGACGCCCGAGCTGGGTGCCAGCCCGGTGGGCCGGGCCAGCGCCTCGTAGGCCACGGTGGCGCGGTCGGCGAGCGAGACGATGGGCTGGTAGACGCTCTCCATGGCGCGCTCGTCGAGGGTGTCGACCAGCGTCTCGGCCCACGCCGACTGGCTCACCGCCGAACGCACCCGGCTGCCGTGCTCGATGACCACGACGCGGTCCTTGCCGCTGCGCTTGGCCTGGTAGAGCGCGTCGTCGGCGGCGCGCCAGACACCGTGCGGGTCGGCGCCGCGCGGCGCCGGCGCGCAGCCGATGCTGATGCGCGCGCGGCCGTGCGGCAGCGCCGTCCCGTGCAGCGCGGTGCGCATCCGCTCGGCCACGTCGGTGGCGATGTCGGCCTCGACGTCGAGCAGCAGCGCGGCGAACTCGTCGCCGCCGACGCGGGCGAGCACGTCGCCGCCGCGCAGCACCGCGCTCAGCGTCGCCGCGGTGATCTGCAGCACCAGGTCGCCGGCCTCGTGGCCGAACTCGTCGTTGAGCGCCTTCAGGTTGTCGACGTCGATGGCCAGAACCGCGAAGCTCTGGCGCGGCAGGCTGCCCAGGATGCGCTCGAACTCGCGGCGGTTGCGCAGCCCGGTGAGGGGATCGCTGGCGGCGTGCTCGGCGAGGCGCTGCACCAGGCGCGCGTTGAAGATGGCCACCGCCGCCTGCGCGGCCAGGCCTCCGGCGACGACCTCGTCGTCGGCGCTGAACTCCTCGTCGTCGAGCTTGCCGATCAGGTAGATGGCGCCGAGGAGCTGGTCGTGCAGCACCAGCGGCAGGCCGAGCAGGGCGGTCTGGCGGGCCTCGCCGCCGTCCATGGCGGGGACCCGCACCACCTGGCGTTCGCGCACCACGCTGCCGGCGATGCCGCGATCCATGTCGAAGGGGCTGAAGGTCTCCAGCGCCGCCTCGCTGGCCACGCCGGACTCGGTGAAGCTCTCGACGCGGCGGCCGTCCGCGGAGATGACGGCGATGGCCGCGTACTGCGCGCGTCCGATCTGGCGCGCGCTGTCCGCGAGGGTCTGCAGCACCGACTCGGGATCGCCCTCACTGGTCAGGGCCAGGTTGGCGCTGACCAGGCTGGCCAGGTCGCGCGCGGTGCGGCGCTGGCGCGCGTAGCTCAGCGCGTTGGCCAGGGCGAGCTGGCAGACGTTGACCAGGGCTTCGAGGCGGTGCCGCAGCGGCTCGTCGAAGCCGTGGCTCTCGCGCGCGCTGACGCTGAGCAGTCCCCACGGCTGCCCCGCCACCACCACGGGCGCCAGCAGGTACGAGCGCATCGCGGCGCGCTGCACGGCCGCCGCGGTGGCGCCGGAGAGTCGCTCCGGCTCGACCTCGCCGCCGGTGATGCCGCCCGCCTCCATCGCCGCGCGCAGCGCCGGGTAGGCGGAGAGCGGGTAGGTCGAGCCCTCCAGCTGCTTGTCACCGTCGACCGCGTGCTCGGCCACCGACACCAGGGTGTCGCCGCGCAGCTGCATCACCGTGGAGCGGCGGCCGTGCGCGCCGGCGGGCGACACCAGCTGGGCCGCCGCCCGCACCGTCTCGCCGAGGATGGTCTCGACATCGAGCGTCGCCGAGAGTGTTGCTGCCACCTCCTGCATCAACTGGAGCTCCCCGGCCACCCCGGCGATCTCCGCCGCCTGCCGCCGGGCGCGCATCACCACCCCGTGCACGCTGACCGCGACCACCGCGACGATGGCGGTGTAGAGCAGCCGCGGGCCGGGGTCGGTGTAGGGCGCGTGCAGGTGGGGTGGGGCGAGGAAGACGCCGGCGGCCAGCACCACGCCGGCGAGCAGCTCGTCACGGGTGTGGTGCAGGGTCAGCCAGAGGACGGCGAGGACGGCGATGGGGAAGAGCAGCGCCGCCGAGGTGCCCAGGCCGGCGCCGAGCAGGATGAGCGCCACCAGCGCGCCCAGCGGCGGCAGGTTGTGCAGCCGGCGGGGGACGCGGTCCCAGGGGACCAGGTAGAGCATCAGCACCACCGAGTCCATGCCCAGTGCGCCGAGCAGCTGCAGCACCTGGCCCACGCCGTTCAGCCCGTGGGGTGCCAGCAGGGCGGTGAAGGCTGCCGCCGCCGGCAGCGCCGGCAGGGCGCGGGGCAGGCGCTCCCAGGGCGCGAAGGGGAAGCTGGCGACGCTCACCAGCGCCGCCGCGAGCACGGCCAGGCGGAGCGGGCCGAAGCCGCCGAAGTCGCCCGAGGTGGCCGCGGCCGCGCCCAGCACCGCCGAGGCCACGTAGGGCGCGGTGCGCCGGAAGAGCCCCTCGCTGCGCAGCGGCGGCGGGGTGATGGCGGCCTCGTCGGCGGCCGCGGGCGTGATGGCGTCGAGCAATGCGCCCGCTGGTCTGCTGGCCGTGGCTGCACCCCCGCACGTCGTCCCGGTCCCCCGAGCGCCCCGTGCCGGTGGCGACGTTCCACCGTGGCAGCCCGCCCGGCGCCCACCGCCCGACGGTTGACGCGGTCCCCAGCGCCCGTCGTGCGGTCTGCCAGTTGTACACCTCGACCATGCGGTTGTGGTGGTGCAGCCGCAACGCGCCCGCCTCGGACCGGCGGCGACCGCTAGACTTCGCCTCTCCATGACCGCCGTCGACCCCGCCGGCACCGCCGTGCCCGAGCCCGCTCCGCTGCCGCAGGACCTCATCGAGAAGCTGGTCTCGCTGTCCAAGCAGCGCGGCTTCGTCTTTCCCTCCAGCGAGATCTACGGCGGCATCAACGCGCTCTACGACTTCGGCCCGCTGGGCACGCGGCTGCGCCGCAACATCCGCAACTCCTGGACCCGCCGCATGGTCGACCTGCGCGACGACGTGGAGCTGATCGAGACCTCGATCATCATGCATCCCCGCGTCTGGGAGGCCAGCGGCCACGTGCAGAACTTCACCGACCCGCTGGTCGACTGCACCGGCAAGTGCCGCCGGCGCTGGCGCGAGGACCATCTCGAAGAGGAGCGGCGCGTCCGCGGCAAGGATCCCGCGCTGCGGCTCTGCCCCGAGTGCGACGGGGCGCTCACCGAGGCGCGCAACTTCAACCTCATGTTCAAGACCTTCGCCGGTCCCGTCGAGGACTCCTCGACGCAGGTCTGGCTGCGGCCGGAGACGGCGCAGGGCATGTTCGTCGACTTCACCTCGGTGATGAACGCGGTGCGCACCCGGCTGCCCTTCGGCATCGCCCAGGTGGGCAAGAGCTTCCGCAACGAGATCACCACCGGCAACTTCATCTTCCGCCTGCGCGAGTTCGAGATCATGGAGATGGAGTTCTTCACCACCCCCGGCACCGACATGGAGTGGTTCGAGTACTGGCAGAGGGAGTGGCGGGCCTGGTACGTCGAGGACCTCGGCCTGCGCGGCGAGCGGCTGCGCATGTACGAGCATCCCGCGGACAAGCGTGCCCACTACAGCAGGGGCACCTTCGACGTCGAGTACCTCTTCCCCTTCGGCTGGGGCGAGCTGGGCGGCATCGCCCACCGCACCGACTACGACCTGAAGCGCCACCAGGAGTTCAGCGGCAGGGACCTCAGCTACTTCGACACCGTCAGCAACGAGCGCTACCTGCCCTACGTCATCGAGCCGACCACCTCGGTCGACCGCAGCATGATCGCGGTGCTCGTCGACGCCTACGACGAGGAGGAGGTGCGCGGCGAGAAGCGCGTGGTGCTGCGCCTGCACCCCGACATCGCGCCGGTGCAGGTGGCGGTGCTGCCGCTCTCGAAGAAGCCCGAGCTGTCGTCGAAGGCACGCGAGGTGGAGCACGCGCTGCGCCGCGAGTTCGCCACCGAGTACGACGAGACGCAGTCGATCGGCCGCCGCTACCGCAGGCAGGACGAGATCGGCACGCCGCTGGCGGTGACGGTCGACTTCGACAGCCTACAGGACGGCGCGGTCACCATCCGCGAGCGCGACACCATGGAGCAGGTGCGCGTGCCCATCGACGGACTCTCCGCGGCGCTGCGCGAGCAGCTCGACGTCTCGCGCCGCCGCACCGCCACGCGCGCCCAGGGCGGCGGCGCGGGCTGACCGGCGCCCGCCGAGCCCGCGGTCTGCGCATGGACGTCTTCGTCACCGGCGGCTCGGGGTATGTCGGGCGCAACCTCATCGAGGCCCTGGTCGCGCGCGGCGACCGGGTGCGCGCACTGGCGCGGTCGGTGGAGTCGTCGTCGGCGGTGTCGACGCGCGGCGCGTCGGTGGTGAGCGGCGACGTGCTCGACGAGGACGCCATGGTCGAGGGCATGCGCGGCTGCGACGCCGTGGTGCATGCCGCCGCCCTGCTCGGCGGGCCGCGCGACGAGAGCCTCTACTTCCGGACCAACGTGGCCGGAACCGACGCGGTGCTGCGCGCCGCCGAGCGCGCCGGCGTGCCGCGGCTGGTGCACGTCAGCACCGAGGCGGTGCTCGCCGACGGGCGGCCGCTGCGCAACGTCGACGAGACGCATCCCTACCCGAAGCGGCACATCCGGCCCTACGGCATCACCAAGGCGATGGCGGAGCAGCACGTGGTGGCGGCCGATTCGGAGCGGCTGGCGACGGTGGTGGTGCGGCCGCGCTTCGTCTGGGGGCGCGACGACTCGACGCTGCTGCCGCGGCTGGTGGCGGCGGCGCGGACGCGGCAGATGGCCTGGTTCGACGGCGGCCGCTACCGCACCTCGACGACGCACGTGGCCAACACGGCGGCGGGGATCGTCGCGGCGATGGAGCGGGGGAGGGGCGGCGAGATCTACTTCGTCACCGACGGCGAGCCGGTGGTCTTCCGCGAGTTCATCACCGCGATGCTGGCCACCCAGGGCGTGGCGGCGCCGTCGCGCTCGGTGCCCCGGCTGGTGGCCCGCGGCGTGGCGGGCACGCTGGCGGGGTGGGCGGCGCTGACCCGGGCCGCCTCGGAGCCGCTGGTCACCCCGGCGGCGCTGGCGCTGGTGGCCCAGGAGATGACCGTGTCCGACGCCAAAGCGCGGCGGGAGATCGGCTACGCGCCGGTGATCAGCATCATCGACGGGCTGGCCGAGCTGCGCGCCCGGCACCACGCCGCGGAGGCCGCCGCGGGCTGAGCCCGGGGCGGGAGGGCGGCGGTCGCGGGGGTCGCAATGCTACGCTCGGCCGCCCGTCCGGACGCCAGCCACCACCTCGCGGAGTCACCGATGGCGGTCAAGAGCCGTACCACGCAGAAGAAGAAGTCGAGCACCGGGAAGGCGGCCCGCAGCAGCACCACGCCGCGGACGAAGACCGCGGCCGCCGCGAAGAAGGCCACCACGCGCCCGGCGGCGGCGTCCTCCCGCACGGCGAAGAAGACCACCACGCGCACGGCGGCGAAGTCCGCGACCACGCGCACGAAGAAGGCGACGACCCGCACCGCCGCGAAGTCGAGCACGACGCGCGCCGCCAAGAAGTCGACCACGCGCACCGCGGCGAAGGCCTCGACGCGCAGCACGTCGAAGAAGTCCACCACGCGCACAGCCGCAAAGGCCTCGACGCGGACCGCGAAGAAGCCGGCGACCCGTACGGCGCGCACCAGCCGCACCATCGCCGCCAAGAAGGCGCCCGCGCGCGGCCGCACCGCCGCCGCCCGCGGCGCGGTGGTCACCGGCAGCGCCGGCATGCCCAACGGCCGCAAGCCCGCCGCGGCCGGCGCGCGGCTGCGCATCCCGCGCGGCCAGCAGAAATGGGTCTACCTCTTCGAGGAGGGCAGCTCGGGCATGCGCGACCTGCTCGGCGGCAAGGGCGCCGGCGTCGCCGAGATGACCCGCGCCGGCCTGCCCGTCCCGCCCGGCTTCACCATCACCACCGAGTGCTGCAACGCCTTCTACAAGAGCGGTCGCAAGTTCCCCAAGGGCATGTGGGACCAGGCATTGCAAGCCCTCAAGCACCTCGAGCGCAAGACCGGCAAGAGCTTCGGCGATCCGCGCAACCCGCTGCTGGTCAGCGTGCGCAGCGGCGCCAAGTTCTCCATGCCGGGCATGATGGACACCGTCCTCAACCTCGGCCTCAACGCCGAGACGCTGCAGGGCCTGGGCAAGCTCACCAAGAACGAACGCTTCGCCCTGGACGCCTATCGCCGCTTCATCCAGCTCTTCGGCAAGATCGTGCTGGGCATCGACGGCGCCGTCTTCGAGCACGCGCTCGAAGCCTGCAAGCAGCGCTTCGGCGCCAGGACCGACGCCGACCTGCAGCCCGAGGCGCTGCGCCTGCTCATCGACGAGTTCAAGGGCATCGTCCGCGACAAGGCCGGCGTCGACTTCCCCGAGGATCCCTACGCGCAGCTGCAGCAGGCCATCGGCGCCGTCTTCTCCTCGTGGAACAACAAGCGGGCCACCGACTACCGCAACTACAACAAGATCAGCCACGACCTGGGCACCGCGGTCAACGTGCAGACCATGGTCTTCGGCAACATGGGCAACGACTCCGCCACCGGCGTCGCCTTCACCCGCGATCCCTCGACGGGCGAGAAGGAGCTCTACGGCGAGTACCTGCCCAACGCGCAGGGCGAGGACGTCGTCGCCGGCATCCGCACGCCGCATCCCATCGCCGCCATGAAGCGGGAGATGCCGCGTGTCTACGGCGAGTTCGAGAAGATCGCCCAGCGCCTCGAGAAGCACTACCGCGACGTTCAGGACATGGAGTTCACCATCGAGCGCGGCACGCTCTACATGCTGCAGACGCGCAGCGGCAAGCGCACCGCCGCCGCCGCGGTGAAGGTCGCCGTCGACATGGTGCACGAACGCCTCATCAACCGGCAGGAGGCCGTGCAGCGCGTCGAGCCCGGCCACATCGACCAGCTCCTGCACCGCCGCATCGACCCCGCGGCCAAGGTGGACATCATGGCCACCGGTCTGGCCGCCTCGCCCGGCGCCGCCTACGGCAAGGCCGTCTTCGACGCCGACACCGCCGAGGAGTGGGCCAAGAACGGGGAAAAGGTCATCCTCGTCCGCATCGAGACCAACCCAGACGACGTGCACGGCATGATCGCCGCCGAAGGTGTGCTCACCTCGCGCGGCGGCCGCACCTCGCATGCCGCGGTGGTGGCGCGCGGCATGGGCAAGCCCTGCGTGGCCGGCGCCGAGTCGGTGCGCGTCGACCTCACCCGCAAGCAGTTCACCGCCGGCGGCCGCACCATCAAGCAGGGCGAGTTCTTCACCATCGACGGCTCCACCGGCAACGTGGTCTACGGCCAGGTGCCCATGATCGACCCGGAGATCAGCGGCGACCTCGAGGAGCTGCTGCGCTGGGCCGACCAGATCCGCCGCCTCGGCGTCTGGGCCAACGGCGACTATCCGCACGACGCGGAGCGCGCCCGCGAGTTCGGCGCCGAGGGCATCGGGTTGTGCCGCACCGAGCACATGTTCATGGAGCAGGACCGCCTGCCCATCGTGCAGCGCATGATCCTCTCCGAGACCACCGAGCAGCGCCGCCGCGAGCTGGACAAGCTGCTGCCGGTGCAGCGCGGTGACTTCTACGGAATCCTGAAGGCGATGCGGGGGCTGCCGGTGGTCATCCGGCTCATCGACCCGCCGCTGCACGAGTTCCTGCCGTCGCTGGAAGACCTGCTCGTCGAGGTGACGCGCGCGCAGGCGCTGGGCAAGCCGGAATCCGAGTACGCCGAGCAGGCGCGCCTGCTGCAGGCGGTCAGGGACCTGCACGAGCAGAACCCCATGCTCGGCCTGCGCGGCTGCCGTCTCGGCCTGCTCTTCCCCGAGATCATCGAGATGCAGACGCGCGCCATCATCGAGGCGGCCATACAGCTCAAGAAGGAGCGCGTCGACGTCCGCCCGGAGATCATGGTGCCGCTCATCGGCACGGCCGAGGAGCTGAAGCGCACCCGCGAGGTCATCGACCGCGTCGCCCGCGAGGTCATCAAGGAGTCGGGCGTCAAGCTGGCCTACAAGGTCGGCACCATGATCGAGATCCCGCGCGCCGCGCTCACCGCCGGCCAGATCGCCGAGGACGCGGAGTTCTTCTCCTTCGGAACCAACGACCTGACCCAGACCACCTTCGGCTACTCGCGTGACGACGCGGAGGGCAAGTTCCTTCTGCGCTACGTCGAGGACAAGATCCTCCCCGTCAACCCCTTCGAGTCCCTCGACCCCGACGGCGTGGGACGGTTGATGGAGATCGCCGTCAGCGAGGGCCGCGCCGCGCGTCCCAAGCTGAAGGTCGGCATCTGCGGCGAGCACGGCGGCGACCCCTCGTCGATCGCCATCTGCGAGCGACTCGGTCTCGACTACGTGTCGTGCTCGCCGTATCGCGTTCCGGTCGCCCGCCTGGCCGCGGCGCAGGCACGCCTGGCGGCGACAGAGCGCGACCGCTGACGCGCGACTAGCGCCCGACCACCTCCACCGCGTAGCGCGAGTTGTCGGTGAGCAACGTGATCCCACCCGACGCCTTGTCGGTGATGACCGCGCGCACCGGCGAGGTGTTGAACACCTCCGGCGCCTCCTCCTCCTCCATCACCGTGCGGCGCACCAGGTAGGGCATCCCCGGCGTCGGCGGACCGACCTCGTCGCCCTCCACCACGTGCCCGTCATCGAGCATGACCGGCCTGCCGTCGCGGGTGCCGACCTTGCGGATGCGGACGTGCTCGCTCATTCGGAGTCGGCAGGATACTCCTCCGGGGAGTTCGCTCTTTGCAGCGATCGCACAGTCCGCAACGGGCGCGAAATCCCCTACCCTTTGCAGGTGCCCACCTCCCGCTCCGCCGCGATCCGCCACGACGTGACCGACGAGGAGCTGGAGCTTCCCGTCGAGGAGGTGGCCGCCCGCCTCGGCCTCCCCGCCGCCATGCTCATCCGTCGCATCGAGGCGGGCGACATCCCGGCCCGCCGCTACGAGGACGAGGAGGGGGTCCATTACGCCGTTCGCATCGCGGACCTCGGCACTTCGAGCAGGTCCGTCCTCCCCGTGCACCCGACCACCACACCGTTCACCGCACAGAGTGAGATCGACGAGATCGATGACGTGAGCAATTCGCAGGAAGGGACCCCGCAGGCCGTCGCCGGCACCGAGGCGACCGCCGACCACGTCGAGCGCATCGACGACGACGTCGACATCGACGCCGAGCTGCCGCCCCCGCCCGCGCGCGGCACGGTGGAGCTGGCGCCGGTCGACCGCGACATGGAGGGCCCGCGCGCCGAGCTGGCCATGATGGCCCTCGACCCGCGCGAGCTGGTCGCCGGCCTGCTCGACCGCTGGGAGCGCACCCTCGAGCAGCGCATCTACGCGGAGCAGCGCCAGCGCTTCGAGGCCGAGCTGACCGCGCGCCAGGCCAAGGTCAAGCAGCTCCAGCTCGAGCTCGACGCCGCGCGCGCCGAGCACGCCGCGGCGCTGGCCGAGAAGGAGCGCATCGTGGCCGAGCGGATGCGCGACCTGGCCGTCCGCGAGCGCGAGCTCGAGGAGCTGCGCCACCAGTCCCGACGCGGCTGGTTCTTCCGCCGCTGAGCCGGGGCGGATCGCGCCGCGCCGCGGCGTACCCTTGACGGGAACGCATGTTCGGCGTACAACTCACTCGCGCCAATGCCGGCTGACGCCGTCGCCGAGATCAAGTCGCGCCTCGACATCGTCGATGTCGTCGGCGGCTACGTGCGCCTGCAGCGCAGCGGACGGGAGCACAAGGGCCTCTGCCCCTTCCACAGCGAGAAGACGCCCAGCTTCACCGTGTCGCAGGAGCGGCAGGCCTGGTACTGCTTCGGCTGCCAGGAGGGGGGTGACCTGCTCAGCTTCGTGCAGAAGATCGAGCGGCTCGACTTCCGCGAGACGCTGGAGATGCTCGCCGAGCGCGCCGGCGTCGAGCTCACCCGCGACGGCGACGGCCGCGAGCGCCGCGACGCGGCACGCAAGCGCAAGGCCGCGCTGGAGATGCACGCCCGGGCGCAGCAGTTCTACGAGCACGTGCTCTGGAACACCGCGGCCGGCGAGCCGGGCCGGGCGCTGCTCGTCGAGCGCGGCGTCAGCGAGGAGCAGGCGCGCGAGTTCGGCGTCGGCTTCGCCCCCTCCGGCGGCGGCAGCGGCGACGCGCTGATCCGCTACCTGCTGCGGCGCGGCGCCGCCACCAACGCCGCCGAGCTGGGCGAGGCCGGCCTGGCCCACACCTCCGACCGCGGCGGCCCACCCCGGGACCGCTTTCGCCACCGTCTCGTCTTCCCCATCCGCACCGAGCGCGGCGAAACCATCGCCTTCGGCGGCCGGGCCCTCGGCGACGCGGTGCCCAAGTACCTCAACTCGCCGGCCACCGGCGTCTACGACAAGTCGCAGGCCATCTTCGGCATCGACCGCGCCCGCAAGGCGATGGGGGAGAGCGGCACCGCGGTCATCGTCGAGGGCTACTTCGACGTGCTCGCCGCCCACGCCGCCGGCGTCACCACCGCGGTGGCCAGCAGCGGCACCGCGCTGACCCGCGAGCAGGTGCGCATCCTCTCCCGCCACGCGCGCAGCCTGGTGCTCTGCTTCGACGGCGACGACGCCGGCCGCGCCGCCGCCGCCCGCGCCGTCGACGTGGTCGCCGCGGAGGGGCTGGAGTGCCACATCTGCGTGCTGCCGCCGGGCTTCAAGGACCCCGACGAGCTGGTGCGCAGCGATGCCGCCCGCTTCGCCGAGGTGGTGGCGGGCGCGCCGCGCGAGTGGCAGGTGCTGCTGGATCGTGCTTTGGGCGACGATCCGCTGTCCTCGACCGACGAGCGCCGCTCGGCCGCCGAACGCGCCGTCGCCATGCTGGCCCGCATCCCCGAGGCCGCGGCCCGCGACCTCTACGTGCAGCAGGCGGCGCAGCGCCTCGAGCTGCAGCCGGCCTCGATCGCCGAGGACGTGGCCCGGGTGCGCCGCACCGGCCAGCGCGGCCCGGTGCGCGTGGTCGCCGCCGCGCCGGCGCCTGTCGCGCCTGCTCCGCCGCAGGCCGCCGGCGAGCCCGAGGCGCCCCTGGCCTCCTGGGAGGAGCACCTCGGCGTCTTCCTGCTGCAGCGCCCCAACCAGGCGGCGGCGATGCTGGGCGAGCAGGGCCTCCGCCCCGAGGAGCTGGTCCACCCCGCCATCCGGCGGTTCTACGAGGTCGCCGTGGGCCTGGAGGCCTCGGAGCGTTTTCCCGTCCACCTGCTCGGCGAGTCAGAACAGCGGCTTGCCGGCCGTCTATTGGTACGCTCCCTGCCCGAGTTGCAGGACATCGATCCCGTCCCCCTGAGGCGTACCGTGTCGAGCTGCGTCGCCCGAGTCCGTGAGGCCGCCAAGCGTGCCGAATGGCAGGCGGTCCAGCGGGAGCTGCGGCGGGCGCGCGACGGCGGCCGATCGAGCGAAGCGGAGGCGCTGGCAGCGCGCCTCCACGGACTTGCCACAGAGGTGCAGCGACTTCGTCAGGCGTGGTGACCAAGCCCTGCGACGGCTCCGCGGCCGGCGCACGTTAAATACCCAGGTCCACATGCAGGCCTCGCGGCAGCGGGGAGGACCGGGGCAGAGGAGAACTGGATGGCGACGGCAAAGGTGAAGGCGGGGATGGGCGGAGTGGCGACCGGAGACGTCCTGGTCTCTGCCGCGGAGACGCTGATCGTCCGCGGCAAGGAGCAGGGTTTCCTCACGCCCGACGACATCCTGCAGGCCTTCCCCGAGATCGAAGCCGAGCCCGACCACCTGGAGCGCATCTTCGGCGCCTTCCGCGAGATGGGCATCGAGGTCAGTGACGGCGACAAGGACTTCGAGGCCGTCGACGAGATCGACGACGACATGATCGCCACCGCCGAGGCCATCGACTCGGTGTCGCTCGACGACCCGGTGCGCATGTACCTCAAGGAGATCGGCCGCGTCGCCCTGCTGCGCGCCGAGCAGGAGGTGGAGTACGCCCAGCTCATCGAGCAGGGCGACGACGAGGCCAAGAACAAGCTGACCGAGGCCAACCTGCGACTTGTGGTCAGCATCGCCAAGAAGTACATCGGCCGCGGCATGTCCTTCCTCGACCTCATCCAGGAAGGCAACATGGGCCTGATCCGCGCCGTCGAGAAGTTCGACTACCACAAGGGCTACAAGTTCTCGACCTACGCGACCTGGTGGATCCGCCAGGCGATCACCC